>Ga0213881_10000138_pt1 | contig 58698 bp, 64 predicted proteins | sample BarmaccoBMER_R08_FD_160104 | JGI IMG/M metagenome (GOLD analysis project Ga0213881, IMG submission 160104) | Barbacenia macrantha exposed rock microbial communities from rupestrian grasslands, the National Park of Serra do Cipo, Brazil - ER_R08 ...
GATTTAAATCTATAAATTGTTTGAGATCACAGTTCTGTACCTGTTAAGATGTAAATTAAATTACCTACTTATATAGGTTTCGCGGAAACAAATCTACCTCTTTAGCCATTCTTATTTACAAAGAAACAGGTTGAGATTGAGGTCCTTCTCCCTAAATAGTTTATACACTATCCATTTACAGAAAATATAATACATTTTATTTTTTACTCATTGACTTAATAATATAAGTCTTTTTAATAGGTATACCTGATAACATTGATTTTTTAATCGCAGTTCTACTTACACCTAAAGCTAAACCTGCTGAAGTTAAAGTTGAGTAGCTTTTTATTTCACCTGAAGTTATATTTGTAACTTCAATGGCAACTCCTTCTCTTGCGGCTCCAATAGCAGATAGTTTAGCTTTTGTTTCATCCGATAGTTTAATTCCTTTTTTAGCTAAAGAAATCTTTGCCTTAGTTTCTTTACTTAGAATACGCTTTGTAGCAGCTTTTGCTAAATTAGCTCGTGTTATATCTGAAATTTTTCTAAGACTAAACTTTTTTAAAGTATCACTTGTATGTTTATAACCAAAACTGGAACCTGCTCGACTTAAAATATTATATTCTGGTTTTAAAAGATCAATATAATATTGTTCTCTAAGTAACACAATATTTGTATCACAATACTCTAGTATTTCTAATTTAAAATTTGCATAACCATACTTAAGAATAGCCTTATATATAGCCATGTTGGAATTAGTTAAACGTTTTTTACTAAAATATACTCAGAATCTTACTCTTAAATCATCAGCTGAACCTACATAACTTTTATAATTAACTGTATTTGTTCAACGATATATTCCTGTTTTACCTTTGTTATCTCTTAAAATTTATACCTTTTCACTTTCAATATTATTATAAATAATTAAAGGAACAATTGAGTTATCCTTAGAATTTGATTTAGAATATAAAGTTTTAACTTGTAGAAAGAATAATTTTTTTGTGACTGATTTATATTTAAATAAATTTAAATTCATACATCTAATCTTTATTTTTTCAGCTCTATCATGTGGTTAGGCTGTCAACCTTCACTTGACCCGAGTTCCTTTCTACTTGAACTTTTGCTACTATGTTCATACGGGTACTTACTAAATATATTGATTTTTAATGATGGAGAATTTTATAAATATGGATTAATAAGATTAATTATTTTTTATTTTGATTAAAAGCATCTTTTCCTTCTAATTAAGATATAATTTTACTTCTTGATTTCATTATTGAATCTTTTTCTATATCGATTCTTTTTTTAATATCTTTTTTAATTTCTTCTATTAATTCCGAATCTTTTACACCAGCTTCTAAACTAATTGAATCTAATTCATTCAATTCTTGATTTAAGCTTTTTAATTCTTTATATCTAAATCTTAATATTTTTATTTCGTCCTTCCTATTAGTAATATCTTTATTAGGATTTTCATAACCTAAATTATTTAAAGTATGATCTAAACTTCTACCCAAAACATCTCTGAATATAGGTTCACGCCCATAATTTAATAATAATTCATCTATACTTAATCCCAAACCTAAAGCTGCACCACCATATATACCGTATTGGCAAGTACCTTTTATACAGGCAACTAAATTAAGACCAAAAGTCGCTATTCTGTCTAAAGGTGAATTTCTCACTTCCAATTTATTATTTCTTCATAAATATATCAAATAACAAAATTTTATAGTACTGATAACCATGATATATATAAGTTGTACAATAGCTAAAGGAAAAATTATATAAAATAATAAAGATCCTCTATCTAAATATCCACTTATAAGTAATATAAAAGATATACCACCTAAGACTCTAAAGATACGAGTTAAAGGATAATTATGAAATTTTTCTACAGATTTAGGTAATAAAGAAAGTTTAACACCCAATTTAACACCATAAATAAATCGTTGTAATTTAGTTTTTTTTTCCATTTTTTATTCTTATTTAAACTTCATTGGAGTTTTCAATGGTATTACTTCCTCGACTGCTACTATCCCGGCGAGGTATTTCAACCTCATGATGTTATCGCTCCGGGCTTATGCGCTTAGTGTAAAGTCGACTCCTTACTAAAATTTACGCCTGGACATTTTGGCTTACTCTCAACTTTCCTCTTGTTTTAAAAATCAAACTTTTTTCATATACATACTTTTATTGAAAAGTTACCCCTATTATATAAGTGGTTTATTAAGATTCGCAGGTAGTACTACGCGTTAGGAAGCCTGACTTTTTTTGAGCAATAAAATTTACTCTTTGTTTATTGTATTATATTTTCCTGCATCCTTTCGGATGGGGTTTGACTATATCTTAAGCCTATTATTTATATAATAAGCCAATCAACATTTAGTCGATGAACTGCACACCGTATTAAATTAATACGCTGCTTGGCTGCGGATTACCCATTTCCTTTCGTGCATCAATTTCGATTTTACCTTACCACGAGTCATTACCTGTGCCACAAAGTATGTTGCCATCTTTGCTTGGTTGAAAATGCTTTAGGGCGTTCCCGCAGTTTGATGATTTATAGCAAGAGGTTTACTCTCACTTTCTGGCCACTAGGTTTCTCAGTCCTAATTTAGACCAGCTAAACTAGTCAGTTTTGTCTTTCACAAACTTACCACTATTCTTCGGATGTCTATACAACGACAACCCGGTCGGACTTTTATAATCCTGATAGTGGTAAGATCACTAGTCTTCGGGTCTAATTTTAGATACTTATTTATTTTTTCATAATCGCTTTATCTAGGCAGTATTTGTTACTGCTCGCATCTAATATTAACTTGCTGCATTACTACCAATACTTTCATATTGGATTAGACTATACCTTCAACTTAAAGGAAAATTTAGGTAATATTTTTTTTTTATTTTTTTGTTTAAGTTTAATTTATAGTAAAAATGTTCTAATAAATAGGATTTTATTAATTCTGTAAATCTATCTTTAGATTTACTACTAATATAAATTCTATAGCCATTCGTTGTTTTATGATGACTACATTTAAGGTCGAATTTTAATGTTAAAACATTAATTAACAATTTTATTTCACTAAAGGAAAATGACTCTGTACAAATATAAAATCCTTTCACTGATTTATATCCATCATCCATGAATCAATATGCTAATCCTCTATTTGTTAAAAACTGCTCTATATTTAAAGGTACAATTTTTGTACCTTTTGGATTATAAAACAATTGTTTATAAATATTGAAACAAGGTAAACTTAATGTCTGAAACTTTATAGCATTATACTGTTTCTGTTTATTAATTCTGGTATCATATTTAGATAAATATAAAGGCTGTGAACCACAGTAGTCTTTAAATAAAGAATACATATGATCAATATATTCTTTGTTTATTAAAGATTGTTTGAATTGTAATCGTGTATTACAATTTATATTTGGTCTTTCAGCAGTTAAATCTCCTAATAGTGATCCTACTATAATTTCATGTAGATCATTAGATATAGTTAAATCGGTTTTACAAGAGGTTCTGTAAGATTTATTGCATAAAATATTATTGTTTGTTTGTAATATATTTAAAAAATTTTTTTTTATTTAGCATGTTTATTAAATTTAATTTATTATTTTTTTAGAAAAAGGATCTTTTTCTGCTAATTCTTTAGTAATAGTAGCTACTATTTTATTTCTATTAGCTTTAATTTCTTGACTACTATTTCAAAAATCTTTAGCAATTACCTTTTTTTCTTCCTCACTTAAAAAATCACTTTTTATTAGTGCCTTAAGTGATTCTTTATCTTGTTCTAAAAGTTTTTCACATTTATCTAGATTTAATAATTCTTTATAGGCCTGTTTACGTTCCATATATATATTATTCACAGTTTTATTACCTATCATTTTGTTTAACATATCTCCTAAAAAAGGCATAAATATAGGGTCACGACCACTATTCTCTAGAATTTGGTCGCTAACTGCTCCTATACCTAAACCTAATCCTAGGTGCGGTAATTGATCACAACTTCCTTTAATACATAATAAGAATTTAGCTGCTATAGTTGATAACTTATCAATAGGAGAATTCTTTACATCTAGTTTACCGCTTTTAATAATTTTATAAATATGTCTTATTCTATAATAAGATAGAATAGTATGATAGATAAAATAAATAAAAGTTATTAAGAAAAATATATATAAAAAAAAGGGAGGAAATAAAAGACTTTTTTTAGTTAAAACTAATATAGTACTAATACCACCTAGAACCCTAAAAATTCTTATTAAAGGGTGTGATTGAAATCTTAAAACATTATCGGGCAATGTCGGTGTTTTTCAACCTAATTTTAGACCATCTACAATACGTTGATATTTTGTTTTTTTTGTTTTTATTCATCATTATTATCTATTTAAATTAAAAGGTTAAATGTAAATCAAAAAGTAAAAATTTAGTGAAAATTTGGTACAAAAGCACAATTTGGCTGTTTAATTTACCAAAAGTTGGAAAACTAAATTTACTATAAATTAAACTTAACAATATATATATTATTGATATTACCATATTTTCTTAGAATATTTAAGTGCTGACGTGTTACTAGATTTTTCTAGTCTCTTCTTTCGAATCAGTCGTTACAGGGCTAAATAAAAGAAAGTATATGGTAATACTTGATTCTTAATATAATAAAGAATTATTCTTATAATTTATTAGCTTCCCACGGTATTTCCATAGATAAATATATCCTTAGGGGTCCACCGTTAGCATAGTAAATTTAATTTACCATACCGACCTTTTAGAGGTCATGAGTCAGTTTTTTGAAAAATTTCACAATTTTTATGGGCAAGCATTCCACCCATTATGCAAAAGGTACGCTTTTATTAATTATTTAAATTTTACTTAAGCTGCTTATAAAACTACTATTAAATAAGTTCCCTCACGGTTACTATTCACTATCGCTTATAATACCATATTTAGCTTTAGAGGAAGGTTCCCCTTTATTCAAACAGATATACCATTTTACTTAAAAGCTATTCTACTTTAGTTCACATTAATAGTAGAATCTCGTTTGATTTATTTTCCTAAAGTTACTTAGATATTTCAGTTCGCTTTGTTTATTATAAGATTTCCCTTAGTCATTTTACTTTGGTTTATAGCAATTTATTCATAATAGTTTCTTTTTATACTTGCCTTGATAAATATATATTTACCAAGAAATATTATATTCCTTATACTTATTATACAGGACATAAAGTGTTCGATTTATTATAAATATGAGAGAAAATAGATGTTTTTTTAATTTTATTTAAAGTTTTTAACGGTTGTTATAAATATTTATATATAATTTATTATTATAATCATTATGCATTTAATATTAATCTTGAAACTAGTTATTTATAAAAACTATTTGTTTTCAGTTTTTTATTTGAAAACTACTTACTTGTCTACTATCTATTTTTAGTGCATTTTTACCTAACTCAAATACAAAACCTAGCGTTAATATAAAAAAGAATACCAACATAATTATTAAACCATATATACCATTAGAATATGCACTTACTACATATGGATATACTAATAATATTTCTAAATCAAACAGTAGGAATAATAATGCAAATATAAAAAAGGAAATGCTGAATTGTGTTCTATTTTGACCTAAAAAAGAGTGAAATCCACATTCAAATGCGCTATTTTTTTCTTGATAAGGGTTATGAGGTGATAATATTATATTAACTGTTAATAATATTAATGCTAATATAGGTATGAATATAAAAAAAAATGTTAAACTTGTCATATTATATATCTAAATTAAAGATAAAAAGTAAATCTAAAAGTAAAAATTTAGCGAAAATTTAAATAAGTATAAAGTTTTTTTATACAAAATATTTGTGACTTTAAAAATAAAGAACATATATTAATCATGATAATAAAAATTTAGCCATTTTAGATCTGTTATTATTAAAATATAACTTAGGTCTTTCACTTATATATAAATAAAAGTAGATTATAATAACTAAAAAATTAATTATGATTTTTAGGATTTGTTGCTAAATCTATTAAACTATTTTCTAATAATGTTAGAAATGGTATAATTATTAGAAAATGAGCAAAATATAAAGCTGTAGATATTTGGCCAAATTCTATAAAAGGTGATTCTACATGTTTAGCTCCTAATTGCATTAATATTAAGAAATTAGTAACAAATATGAAAAAGGCTATTTTACTTAATGGTCTGAACTGTATACCTCTTAATTTGGATAAATCAGTAAACGGTAAAGATAATAATGCTAATATAGCAGAAAACATTGCTATTACACCTAGTAGTTTATTAGGTATAGATCTTAATATAGCATAGAATGGTAGTAAATATCATTCTGGTACTATAGCGGGTGGTGTTTGCATAGGATTAGCCATAACATAATTTTCACTATCACCTAAAACATTAGGCATAAAAAATACAAATACTGATAAAACTATAATAAAGATAAATATTGTAATTAAATCTTTAAATATAAAATATGGAGAAAAAGGTAATCTATCGTAGTTAGCTGATACTCCTAAAGGATTACCTGATCCTGCTGAATCATGTAATGCAATTAAGTGCATTAGAGCTAGGGCTGCTAGAACAAAAGGTAAAACATAATGTAAGGAAAAAAATCTGTTTAAAGTAGCATTATTAACACTAAAACCACCTCAAATAAATTCTACTATATCTTGTCCAATTCAAGGTATAGCACTCATTAAATTAGTAATAACAGTTGCACCTCATAAAGACATTTGACCATAAGGAAGTACATACAAATATACTTTATATTTATATAAAGTTAGAATAACTTTGAATTCGTTTATTCTATTAATCATTTATGATTAATTATTCCGACTGTACATTAAGCAGCATTTCAGTTACCCATTAGTGACCCAGTCTGTCGCGATTATCTAGATAACCGACGATCTATAATCAAAATTATTTGATCGTTTTCACTAACATTGCCGAAGAAACATATATTTCTTCAATATTCCTGTCGGGATATTCTACTTTATATTTATTTTTTTCTAGAAATTGCATAAATATTAAAACTAGTAGGACTATAATCTAAATTAAACTTATATTATTATATATTATAAATATTTAACAATAAACCTTCTTTTCAATATTTTACTTTCACTACTTAAAGCCCTTCTTATAGTTTTTTCACTGCAGTTTATATTTTTAGCTGCTTCTACAATACTGGGATATTTTCCAAAAGTAGTATAGTCTAAATTGTATAATATTATAGGTTTAGAATTTTTTTTCATATTTAATAAAGCTTCCTTAGAATAAATTATTTTTTCTCTTGTTAAAGCTTTATTTCTAATTTTTTCTATTGTACTTTTAGATAAATTTTTATTTTTATTCAAGTTACCAATACGTTCATGACGTTCTAAACTATAATTGTTCTTCATTTTTATACGATCTAATTCGGTATGTTTATAACCAAAAGTAGAACCAGCTTCAGTTAATATATTATAATTGGGTAGTAAATATTTTAAATAAAAATCTTCCATATCTAATAATTTTTTATTGTTTTCTTTATTAACTATTTCATTAAACAACTCTACTATCAGAAAAGCAAAATTAGAAATATTATACTTTTTTACTGCATTTTTTAATATTTTACTACCTTTAAGGTATAATAAATGGTTAGAAAATCTGGCATAAAATCTATTAGTTGAAGCTGAGCCTACATAATAATCACCTGTTATTTTATTAAATATAATATAAACACCACTAAGGTTCTTAGTATCTTTTAAAATTGTTTTTCTAATATCATCCAAATGTAAGTTTTCATAAATATATACGGGTTTTATTTTTTTTTCATCTAAAAACTTATGAAGAAGATTTTTAGATGTACTATTTATATACCTTCTTTGTATATGCTGAAAAGTATTAAATATAATTCTGTTATTAATAATTGTATTTGTTCTATTCATTTTCATATTTTTATTTATTAGTTTGTTTTCTTTTTTATTTATTATTACTTTTTTATATTAGTATGTTCAATAATATAGCCATCTAAGTTATTATATAGTTCATGAGCGGCATATATTGAAAAAGATAATGAAAAAATTAATATCAATAATGTTAATCAAATATAGATACTACTCATTTTCTTATTTAAACTAATTATCTTATTAATATAATATTCTAAACTACTATTTAATTTTTCACTAAAAATGCTTGAAAATTTTAGGGTAATATTGTGTTTTAAATGTAATTTAAAAATTATTTGTATAATTAATAAAATAATTAAACTTAAACAAGTAGTATTTAATTCCTCTATATCAAACAACAGTGTTTGTAAAGAACTTGATGAAGAATCATCGATAAATTTATTAATATTTGAGTGTATATAATTGTCATGTATAATAGATATATTTTTCTATTAACAGTAGTAATAATAGAATGGGCAAATCCCGCTGATATAGCGCCAGCCATTATAATATCTGCTTTTTGTAAAGGTGGTATAGAAGATTTGGCTATACCCTTAGATACAGCACTAGCTATACCAGCCATAAAAGCACCCAATCCTATGCTACTACCAATAGTATTTAAACTTTGACCTATATATTTTCCTGCGTCATTATCCATACTTACATGTCCATGTAAGTCTACAGTATTATCTTTACCAAAGCATATGATATCCTGTAAATTATATGTATTACACATAGTTAGTATTAATAAAAATAACATTCCAGCAAAAGAAAATATTTGAACAAGCTTCATAGATGTATTATTAGATAATTTGAAGTTGTCTAAATAAAAGATAATAAAACATATTGTAAATATAAATGAAAATATAATAATATAATTATTATTTTGAATTAAGGAAAATATGTTTAAAATGGAATAATATAAGTTTAATTTAGATCATTTTGGGCTATAACTATAACCCAGAAATGCTGTTGCCATCATTAATATAAGAATAACAGTTCCAATAGTTCATACTATTGTTCTTGGTGCTTTATAAGATCCATAGTATATACCTCTACCTATATGAAGATATACTATAAAGAAGAAAGCTGATGCTGTATTTGAGTGTAAATAACGTATTAATCATCCGTTATTTACATCTCTCATTATGTGTTCTACTGAATCAAATGCTTCTAGTACATTAGGAGTATAATGCATTCCTAATGTTACACCAGTTACTATTTGTATTACTAAACAAAATCCTAATAGTGAACCAAAATTTCAAAGATAACTTATATTAGATGGTGTTGGTGAATCTATTATATATGAATTTACCATTTTTAATAAGGGATGACTTTTTAATATTCTCATATGCATATATATATATATATAAATATGTTATCTTAAAAAAAAAAATTAAGCCTTATTATAGGTTATTAAATTTTTAGTAATAATTATTTTACTACTTTGTATAATTTTTTGTCTTTTTGTAGTATATATGTTAAGTAGAGATTAATCACTTAGTTATCTACTTTATTTAAATTTTACTGATTTTATTTAAATACTTTAAAAGTAATATATCTATTAGTATAATTAAAATTTCTAAATAATACACTTAAAGAATCTTTATATAAATTTTTACTTTTTCTTTTACACCTAATGAATAATTAAGTATTTAAATAGTATTTTATAAATAAACATAGAATAAAGGCAAAAAAAGTAATAATATAAGTATTTTATACAAATATTATAAAATTGCAATTATAGGATAAACTATTTTTATTTTTAAAAATAAAGGTATTATTCAAGCAACATGACTTATATTAGTAGGTTTTCTATTCATAATATAAAAATCTTTGAAATTAGAATTAATATTAACAAAAGCGAATAATATTAATAATAGTTCTAAATAATTATCAGGAGCTCTACCGTAGTATAAAATAGAAATATAAAATATTAAACCTATTAAAATATATAATGCATATGAAGTTACTACACCTGTACTTAAGCTACCTATAGATTTACTTAAATTTGTTAATCTTTTTTCTAAACCATATGGTCCAAATAACTCAATTGAACCTTTATCCATTACTTTAGTAGTTTGGCCAGCCAATTTAAGTATAATACCACTAATATATTTATTATAAAAAAGTTCTATTAAAAACCTTTGATTAAAAAAGCTGAATATATTATAACCAATATTAGACAATTTAAATTTTATTAGTAATTTAGGATATAATTCGGTAAATATTATTGATAGTAAACTCAAACTTATAGTAAAAAATAAAGGAAGTAATTTAAATAAAACAGGCACAGCAAATTCAGTATCTAACGTTATTTCATGTAAAGGATGAATAAACAAACTATTATCTGAAAAAAACCCAGAGCCTAATCCTAAAAATATATCTTTAGTTAAATAACCAAAAAATATAGAAAATATAGCTAGTATTATTAAAGGAATACTCATAAATATATCTCCTTCATGAGCGGCATGACTTTGTTTATAATTTACTAAAGGTCCATTAGGGTTAGTTAAAAAAGTTAAGTATAAAACTTTAATAGAATATAAAGTAGTAAACATTGCACCTATAGTAGCAATAAAATAAACTATTATACTAGATAAATGGTATTGTCCATATGCAGATTCAAGAATAAAATCTTTAGAATAAAACCCTGTCATAAAAGGTATAGCTACTAAGCTAAGAGAAGCTATTAACATAACTGAATATGTTAATGGTAAATAAGCTATTAAACCTCCGTATTTTCTAAAATCTTGATTATCAGCCACTGCATGTATGACTGCACCTGCACCTAAAAATAGTAAACCTTTATAAAAGGCATGATTAACTAAATGAAATAATGCTATATTATAAGAAGATAAACCTACAGCTATTACCATCATACCTAATTGCTATTATACTACTTATTGTAGTATAAGTGGACCATTTCTTTATTAATCTTGGTATTTTTCTCATTTATCTTTAAATTTAACTCATTCATTAAATTTTTTTATATCTAAACTTTTTCTATGTATTCTTAATAAATAAAAATCCTTTATTAAATTAACTCTTTTCATTTTTTCTGTTTTTAAAGGATAATTAATAAAATAATTTTCTATTAAATTAAATAATTCAGCTTTTCTATAAATAACATATTTAAATGCTTCTATTTTTGGACTTAGTATATCTACTCTACCACCATATATTGATATTAATGGTTCTAATAAATATTTATTTTTTTGAGATAAACTTATAAATATTTGTCCAGATGCTTCATTATAATAAATAGATCCATCACTATCAATAAACCCACTTAATCATCCATCATTAAAAGTTAAAGGTCCGGGATATTTTAATTCTATATCGTATTTTACACATAATTTATTCATTTGTAATAATCTTCCTGGATTTCTTATTAATCCATTTACATTATTTATTAATGAAATTAAACCTTTTTTGTGTCTTAATTTATATCTTGCGGCACTGGCATTTGAAATAAATTTTATGGTTCCACCATATTTTTGTTTTATTTCATTTAATGCTTTTACATCTCTAGCATCCATAGTAATTTCACAACTACTATATCCTTTTTTAGTTAATATAAAATATCCGTCCCCGTCAATTAATCCAGCTAATCATTGATTAAATGATAAATCCTTATCTTTTTTATTTTTATCTGGTTTATCAACTAATATAATTGGTTCAATGCTAGTATGTATATTTCTAATTCCTAAAATATTACAATATATATTATTAATTATATAAAAAATTATATTATAAAAACTTATATTTATTAATAGATATAAATATTGATTTAAGATAAATAATTTTTTCATTAAATTAATTACTTTTAATTTAATAAAGATTAATATCAAACATATGGCCTCTGAGATTCCTACTAACTTGCTTATAATTATAATCTTTCATCTTACTGACAAATTTATATTACTTGAAATATAATTGTACAATCAATTAATGAGAGATGAATTAAAAAGATTATAACTAATATGATTATTTAATTTATAATCATGAGCTTTGGTTATCTGCGAATTAATCATATTAATTATATAATAAATTATATTGACCTCTACGCATATAGTTTGATGCCTGAATGTAAATAAATGAGATTTACATTCTTGAGCCAATTGACTCATAGTAGAATAAGCTATAACTTTTTTTATATCTTGTTGAAATAAACCTATAAGAGAACTAAATACTGTAGTAATAGCACCTACTCATAAACAAAGAATTAATACAGTGGGGCTGTATTCTATTAAAGGTGATGTACGCATTAATAAATATACACCTGCTGTTACCATAGTGGCTGCATGTATTAAAGCAGAAACGGGTGTAGGACCTTCCATTGCCATTGGCAATCAAACATGTAAACCTATTTGAGAACTTTTAGCCATAGCACCTATTAATAAACATATACCAATAATAGTAATGACATTTTCGTTAAAATAAGGAGATAAAGAAAATACCGTATAATAATCTATATTACCAAATGATCATAATATAGCAAATATACCTATTGTAAAAAAACAATCACCCACTCTATTTGTTAAAAATGCGGACATAGAGCTTTGATTTGCTGCTATTCTGGTAAATCAAAAACTTACTAGAAGATATGAACATATTCCCACACCTTCTCAACCAACAAACATTAACAGAAAGTTATTTGCTGTTACAAGTATGATCATCATGAAAGTAAATAAACTTAAATAACTAAAAAATCTTTGATTGTGTGGATCATGACTCATATATCCTATGGAATATACGTGTACTAAAGAGGATACAATTAATACAGGTATTAACATAGAAACTGTTAATGAATCAAAATTGAACCCTCAAGATATATTAAGAGTTTCTGAATCTATTCATCTAAAAAGGTGAATTGTAACAGGTGTATTATTTAAACCCACTTCTATAAATGCCATTGTAGTTAAAAATGTTGTTATTATTACACAAGTACATGTAATTAACTGTGACCCGCTAACTCCGACTTTTCTACCAAAAAAGCCGGATACTATTGATCCTAATATTGGTAATACTATTAAAGCTAGATACATTATTATTTATATTCTATTGCTATGCTTCCTCTTAATCTATAAAAAGCTACTAGTATACCTAAACCTATGGCAGATTCTGCTCCGGCTATAGCTATTATATATATAGAAAAAGTTTGACCTAATATATCATCAAAGCTTAGTGAACTTATCAATATTAAAAGTGTTATAGACAGTAACATTATTTCAATTGAAATAAGCATTAATATTATATTTTTCCTGTTTAAAACAAAGCCTAATATCCCTACTAAAAACAAGATTAGTGAAAATTTCATTATACATATTATAGATTAACTTATGAATAAATTTAGATAAAAAATTTTATAAAATTGTTTAATTAATGGATTATAGTATAATTAAACAAGGAGTAAGGAGGAATCGAACCTCTTCATAAGGATTTGCAGTCCAATGGTAAACCATTTACTACCTACTCCTTTTAGTTTAATGATATAAATTTATATCATTAAACTAGAATATAAGATACTAAGATTAAAAAATAAATTTAATAATTTAGTAAATTTATTTTTATAAAGTATTTAAATGTAAACGGCTTTTTAATAAACGTACAAATCTAGGCAAAATATATTTAGTAAACATATATATTATTAATAAAAGTAAAGAAAAGTTGAAGATAACTTGATTTACGAAAAAAAATGGTATTAATTGAGGCATAAATTTAAGATTCTAATATTGTCATTTATATATCAATGCCCTATATGGGATATAATAAGGTATATTTATAAAATTATGTTATATTTTCTTTGGTATATAATATTATTTAAATTAAATAAAAATTAGTAGGAATTAAACATAAACTGTAAACTACGCAAGGTACTAATATAATAAATGCAATTATTATAGGTAATAATATAGTTCAACAATAAGACATTAATTGATCAAAACGAATTCTAGGTAAAGATGCTCTAGCTCAAATAAAAACAAAAATCATTAAACAAGATTTTAGTCCTAACATTAAACTAGAAATTAGACTATCTAATAATGTATTGATAAAATTAACATTTGTTTCAATGTTAATATTTTTAAAGAAGTATATATTAATAATATCAAAAGAAAAGAACCCATTTACTAAAAAATCTAATGAAAATATTTTCAGATAACCTCCTAAAAATAATATACTAGTAAATATACATATTAAAACTATACTTGCATATTCTGCTAGAAAAAAAAATACAAAAATTACAGCAGAATGCTCTGTCATAAAACCGCTAACCAACTCAGATTCTGCTTCAGCTAAATCAAATGGAGCTCTATTAGTTTCTGCTATACACCCTATAAAAAATATGATAAAGATTGGTAATAAAGGTAAAACAAAGAAAACAATCTTTTGTGCTTCTATGTTAATAGTTAAATTTAAATTACCTGTTAATAGAACAACTATTAATATAGCAGAACTTAATATTAGTTCATAACTAATTAACTGAGCAGTACTTCTTAATGAACCTAAAAAGGCATATTTTGAATTAGCTGATCAACCAGCCAATAATATACCATATGTAGATAAAGAAGAAACAACTAACAAATACAATATACCTAAGTTTAAATCTGCTATAGTAAGACCAGGACCATAAGGTATTACTGCATAACCTAACAATGAAAATATTAAAGTTATTATTGGACCGAAAAAAAATAAGATTAAATTAGCCTGTGTTGGCCCCACATATTCTTTTAATAATAATTTCAAAGCATCAGCAAATGCTTGTAATAAACCATAGTATCCTACAATATTGGGACCTAATCTTCTTTGCATACTTGACATTGTTTTTCTTTCTGCTATTGTTACAAATGCTACTGTTAATAATGACGGTACTACTACAAGTATTACTTCTACTATTGCAATAAGTGATTGTATATTTAACATTTTTATTTATTTATTTATTTTATTTATACTTTTATTTATATATGTGATTTTTAACTTTATAAACATTTATTTAAGGCTTACAATCTACTGTTTTATATATTTTTTTGTATATATATATATAATAAAACCTTCATTAATTATTATTATTAAAAATTAGCTTATATAAAATAAGTTTTTTAAGAACCTATTTGATCATATAATCAATATAAAAATTTAGCCAATTTAACAGATTGTATCGATATTGGCATAGAACTATGTAATATTCCACATATTTCTGAACATTGACCAAAATAAGTACCTTCTCTATTTAAATATACAGATGATTGATTTAATCGTCCTGGAAATGCATCACATTTTATACCCAACGCTGGGCAAGCATAAGAATGAATTACATCTGCTCCTGCTACAACAAAACGTGTATGTGTTAATTCAGGAATAATTACACGATTATCCACTTCTAACATTCTCAGTTGTCCTAATTCTAGATCACTTTCAGGTATTATATATGAATCAAACTCTACAAATTCTTCATCATTATTTGTAAAATCTGGATATTGATAACTTCAATATCACTGATGACCTTCACCATAGATTACTAAGGATGGATCTATAACCTCATCCATTAAATAGAGTAATTTAAAAGAAGGAAAAGCTATTAATATTAGTATTAAGGCGGGTGTAATAGTTCAAATTAATTCTACCAATGTACCATGGTTCATGTACTTATTAGATATACGTGATTTGGTATAATTTAATATTATAGACACAAATATTCAAGTTACAGAAAACATGATTATTGCCAAGTAAAACATAATATTATTGTGTAATTCTTCTAAGGCTTCCATTTGGGGAGTAGCATTATCTTGGAAAAATAAACCTCAAGGTTCAGGGTTATCATATTTTGTTAAAAAGTTTTTGTACATAGTTTGAAAATTATTTTTATTTAAAATAATGGTATCTGACTTAAATAGTAACAACTTCTCACGAGGACCAGTCATACATATATATATGATTAATATGTTGTTGTTTTTTTCTTTTAGGTTATTTGTTTAGTTATATTTATTTAAGATAAAATATTTATTACAAAAATTTAATTTTAAACATTATGTCTGAATATATATTTATTGTTATGTACTAAGATCCTCAATAATAAACAGAAATATATAAGAATAATCATACTACATCCACGAAATGTCAGTATAAAATAGCTGACTCTAAACCTAAATGATGATTTTCAGTTAAATGATAAGCCAATACACGTCATAAACCTACTGATAAAAAAGCAGTACCGATCATAACATGTAGTAATGATTATTGTTAATAAAGGATATTGTAGTTAGTAAGTATTATTTATAATTTAATTTTTATTTTTTACTTTACAATTAATCATGCTATATATAACTTGAAAGTTATATTAAATTTGTGAAGTTTTTAAAACTTAATTAATAATTATTTTATATGACTTAAAATTACGTATATTGCTCAAGTAGATATACCAAGATTTATTAAAACAATGATTAATATAGTATAAATTCAAATAGAGCCGGTTTTTTCTCATAATTTAAATATTTTTATAACTAAATTTTGTATTGTATTACCATATGGTAATTTAAGCAAGAAATTAAAGTTTAAATTTAAAGTACTTATTTGCTTCATTAGTAAAAATACTATTATCATACTTAATAAATAGATTACTATTAAATTTAGATAAAAAATTAATTGAAGTTGTTCTATATCAAGTGAAGATATCATATTATAATTATCATTTGAATCATTGGATCCATTTGTTAAATTATTAATAAAATTAGATTTATTATTATTAGATGTTGATATATTACAATTTACTTTATCTATAGTAGCTGATACTTTTCCAGTATATGTATTAGACTTAAAAGTATTTACTATAATTTTATAACCAATGATAGATAAAGCACCTAAACCTAACGTAGTACCTAATTTGGCGACTATAGGTATAGAAGAATTTTTAACAATTTTAGCTCCAGCCGTCAAACCTGCTATGTATAAACTTCCATCTCTTAATTTATCTATTTGGGGATCTAGATCTTCTATTTTTATATTATTTATTTCTAATGTATCTTTAGTATCCTTTACTCAAATTATATTATCCTGATTAAATATTAGAGCTGTATTTAATATATTGATTAAATTATAAATATATTTGATTATTATTATTAATAGTATTAAAAATATTAATATTTCTAAACAAATATAAATATTAGTACTTGATCTAGATTTTATAGTTGTCACCATCATTCTTCTTATTAATTTTTTTTTTATTTTTTAATTTCATTTTTAATTTATATGTTTAAGATAAAAATTTCTATAAAAGAAATATAATTTAAAGCATTTATAAAGTCATAAGTGTTATAATTTAAGATCCTCAATAGTAAACAGAAATATATAAAAATAGTCATACTACATCCACAAAATGTCAATATAAGATAGCTGATTCTAAACCTAAATGATGATTTTCAGTTAAGTGATAAGCCAATACACGTCATAAACCTACTGATAAAAAAGCAGTACCGATCATAACATGTACAAATTTGTTAATATAAGGAATTACTCCTTTTTCAACAACTCACGTTGTTGTTCAGACTATATATTCAATATAACCTTTAATGCAAAACATCGAAAAAGTTATTATTGTAGAATTTATTAGTCGTTGAACCTACATATATTTATTACTTTATTATAATATATGTTTGGCTGCATATTATCTTATACTTAAATTTAATAAGCCATATCTAATTATAAGATTTTTATACAAAAAACCCTATTTTCTGTCAATTATTACACGTAGGTATATTGATTTTTATTTATGATAAATATTATAAATAAATTTATAACCCTTATGAGTATTACCTTTTAACAAGCAATTTTTAATAGTTAATTTTCCAAACCCTAAATATTTACTACATTCATTTATACTAAGATAAGTTTTTTTATTACCACATTTATCTATAGCAATAAGAGATAATTTATCAGAAACTAATTTATTAGTTCCTCTTAAATATCTATTTGTACCTTTAATAACATAAGGTGTAGGTAAGGAAATAATATCTAGTAATTTTAAATTAATAGATACAATTTTATCCGATATTTTATCACAAGAATCAAAATTTAAATTAGTAGTTAATCTAAAACTATTCATACAATTTTTAATTTCATTAATAATAGATATACCTTGAGGTAATGTATGATACCCATAAAAAACAATAGTTACTATGTTAGATCAATGACAAAAGTCTTGTAATTTCTTTGTTTGTAAAATACAAAAATTATTATTTTCCATAAAAGTTATAGACTTTATTTCATTAATATTTAAAAACAAATTATTTTGCTTTTCTGTAAAAAGATATCTAAAAAATAAAGGAATTATTAATGTTTTTAACACAGTAATTTGATTAAACTCCAAAACTACTACTTTATTATTTGGTCTATCATTACGAGTTTTAATAGATAAATTACCAGATTTGAAATATTCTTTAATTTTACAAAATAACTCTAATTCTTTTATATGGTTCTCATATTTAAATCTAGGTAATAATTTATTAGTAGAAAATGTAGCATCTCCATCTGTAAAACCTCCAAGTCAATAATCTGAAATTTTAATATTACAATTTGGTTTGGATCTGGGACTTTTATTTTTCATTTCTAGATAATATTTTATTATTTCTTGTTTACCATTATATGATAGATGAAATTTATTTTTAACTAAATTTACTGCTTTTTCAAAAATTAAATAATCATAATATTTAGAACTATTTAATTCTACAAATTTAAAAATAGGTAAAATAACATTTATCAAGGAATCTTTATCATTAATAAAATAATTACATCTATGTCCTGAAATTGAGATATGACCAGACTTCAATTTTTTTTGAATGGAATTTAAAATATCTATATCATCAATGTGTAAACTGATTTGAAAGGTTAATATATAACTATTATATTTATTATCCTTAAAATTTCGTAAAGAAATGTTAAAATTACCTTCAGCATCTACAAACCCTGCAAATCATTGTAAGAAATTCTTGTGCAAATAAAAAGTTTTACCCTTTAAATTTATCTTGAGTTCATTTTCCTCATTATTGCTATTAGTATGTAGTAACGAAGAAAAATATTTAATGAAATTAACAAAATTAGCTTTAATGTTATAACGTGTGATAAAATTGGTAGGGGCTATATATGTTAACCCGTGAAAACCAGTACCAAAATAAAAGCAAGATCCGTAAGTACTATCAGTTATAGTAAAAGAAGATACTGTATATTCTATACCTTGAAATAATGTAAATATTATAGCTAATATTATTGTATAAACTAATCCATATAATGCTCCTCTTCTATCACCTTGTATTAAAGAATGATGTGCATACGTAACTGTAACCAAATCTCAAAATAATGGATTATTTGTCCCTTTATCCATGTAATTTATATTAATTGTGCATTTACCTTAAAATAATGCTTATTGTTTGTAAATTTAATATAAATCCTTGTGTCTTATTATGCCCAAATAAGAAGAGGTTTCGACTGTACATTAAGCAGCATTTCAGCCACCCACCGATGAACCAGTCTGTCGCGACCTTTCATAAAATCGACGGTCTTGACTTATTACATTAATCGTTAACCGTTAACATCAGCATTGCCCGTGAGCTAAAAATCTATTAATTCACAAATATTACTTAATAATATTTTATTGTATTTATATAATATTTTTTTATGAAAATTGCATATTACATTACAATAGGACTATAAAAAAGATTTAAGGTAAATTTGTTTTAACCATGTTTAATTTGTATAAAAAATAAGGATGTAAATAAGGTGATACTAATGGTATCAAAATAGGTAAATTAGATTTAGGTATATAAATATTATATTGATTTAAAGATCCTGCAGAATGTATTGCTAATTTAAGTTTATATTTAATTTCTAAGATATTTTTTAGTCTTTTTACATCAGATAAACTAAAACAATTAGTGCATAATTTAATACCTCTGTTTTTAATTCATGCACCATCGTCCATGATTCATATAGCTAAAGCTATAGGAGATAAGTATTGCTCTATTCAAAGAGGAATAGATTTTTTACCATCCTTCATAAATTCAATTAAATGAACTGTAAGTAAAGCTACGAAATTTACAGTAATAAGCTAATTTATCATTAATTATCCTACTTTGAATTTTAGGTATATTTTCTGTACAATAGCCATGCTTTAATAATTCTTGATGAAGTCACAATACATATTCAACATGTTCTCCTTTTTGGTAAAAACAAAACCTAGACCCATTACCATCTCTTTCCATTGAGCCATCACCCAATAAGGATCCTATTAAAATACATAATATCTCGTGATTATGTGGACCTATTCGTTTAGTAGAAAGCACCCTAGGAGAACTAAAAGGTAAAACAGATAAAATAGTCATTTTTTTGTTATTCATTTCTTTTCTCATTTTAATCATTATTTTGTTTTTTTTTATTATTATTTTGTTTTTAAATTATTATATATATTTACGTAACTATCTATATTAGTATATAACTCACCTGATATGTAACCAGAATAAGCTAATAATGTTATTAATATTACTAATAAAACCCAAATGTAAACAGTATTTACTGTCTTATTATAATGAAATCTAGAAAATAGTATTATAATTAAGCTAACTAAAACAATTAAAAATATAAAATTTATAATTCCTAAATTAAATAGTGCATCTTCTATTGATTTATAAAGAGTAGGTACAATATTATTAATAATAGGATTATGTGTATTTATAGCTTTATCCAAGTAAAGATATGTAATACCGATACCATAAGTAGAAGTTAATGCTCCTAATAATACAGTTGCAAACCCGAATCATATTCAAAAAATACTTACCTGTTTGTTCAATTTAATCATTTTGTTTAGATAAACTTCCGTTTTACTATTAAAGTTATTACCTCATAATCTAGATAAACCTAAATTAATATTATCCTTAAAGTAAAGTTTAAAAACCAATTGTATTATTAATATATATATTATACCTAAACAAACGTAATCCATAGTCTCAGTTGCTCATAACACATTTTGAATAGGACTAAGTAGTGAATTCCCTACAAGCTTGCTAATGTTATTATTAGATGCGAAACTAGATGTAGCACTAGTTATAGTAGATGTACTACTAGCTCCGTTAAAATAGCCACTTGTACCACTAATTACTGCTTGAGCAGCTCCTGCTACTATACTACTACCTAATATAAGACCAGCCTTTTGTAAAGGAGGCATACCACTTTTTGCTACAGCTTTACCTACTGCTCCCCCCCTATACCTACCATAGTTCCCCTCATTTACTTGCCATTGTACTTATACCTTGACCTATAGCTTTACCTCCTTATCTACCAATATATGCCCATGTGCATATAAATTTGTATTATTACTGTTATCATTATTGTTTTCCATATAATTTATTATATCTATTGATAAAGTATGATTATAAACAAGCGTAAATGCTATAAGTGGCAAACTAATAAAACAAAATATTTGAAGATATCTAATTAATTTTATATCAGATAACATTAAATTGTCCAAATAAAATAAGACTAAACTAACTGTAAATATGCTTGTATAAATATTAAAAAAGATATTATTACTAACTATTTTATAAGAAATAAGTAAAATATTTGATAAAATTAAATTTAAATCTAATGATAAAGTGGATAAGTTAAATAAAAAACCGTTAATAACATAAATAAAGCAAACTTATAAAATCTTTTTCATGTCAGGCAAACACCTGAGGACAATAAAATTATGGTGTTAAGTAATGGTAATTCAAAAGGATTAATAGACTCTATTCCCATAGGTGGTCATTTTGCCCCTAATTCTACCGTAGGTGATAAAGCACTATGAAAAAAAGCTCAAAATATAGCAAGAAAAAATAACGCTTCTGATACTATAAATAAACCAACTCCCATACTTAAACCACGTTGTACTGCTAATGTATGATTTCCTATATAAGTCATAATCAAATATATTACTATATTGCTAGACTATATCTTAATCTATAGGTTAAAATAACGTATAAATCCTTAACGTGTAGTCGTTGAGGATCCTAAAGATAATTACTAATCTAAAGGTTTCCTGCTTATTGTCCAATTTAATTGAGATTTACAAGCATATGGTTAAGTTTAAAGAGAGCACTTATAAATCTTTATTATCAGAGTAGAGTAAATTATGTAATATTTTTTATTATAATAGCGATAGATCAGATAGATATTATTAAGCAGATAATGATAGTAATTAAAAGAATATATATTCATATTACATTTGTCTTTTTTCATATATTAAATATTTTTATTAACAATGGTTCTATATAATTAGCTAAGGGAAGTTTTTTTATATAATCTAATTTTAGCTCTTTTTCGCTAATAGCTTTCATAATTAAAAATATTAAAACTAAAATGAGCAAATATAATAATGTTAGTTGTAAATAATAATCTAATTATTTATTGCTCTAAATCTAAATCAGATATGTTATGCATAAGATCTTCTGTATTATCATTGTGCTTTGATGTATTTTCAGATAAAAGACTTTTCTTATTAACAGATAAATCAGTATTTATTTTATCTACTTTTATACCTAACTTTGATGAAGCTTTATGGGGCGTTACGTTACTTTGCACCATTCTGTAAGTAATTAAAGCTGCAGTTCCCATACCTATTGTAGCACCTAATTTAGCTGTAATAGGTAATGAACAATTTTTAATTATTTTACCTGGCGCAGTCATACCACCTATAAATATTGCTCCATCTCGCATATTATTTAATGCTGTTTCTATACCATTAATTTTAATATTATTTATCTCTACCCCTGTATTGCCGGAATCCTTAACCATATGTATATAATTATCTATACACATAATAGAATTTAAATCAAATTCATTTATACCATATATTAAAAAAACTAAGATAAATATATATAAATAAGATAATTATGATTTAAGCGCATTGGTTGTTAGATGTGGTTTTAATTGTCTTTTACTATTCATATTCGATTGTATTAGTTTAATATTAGCTCTACCTGATGGAGTAATGTGTTGATTAGAAATAATAATATTATATATTTTTACTCAGTCTTTAAAGTTTTCATTTTTTATACCTACTAAAGGATATTTATTAAAATAATTAACAACAAATTTTAATTTGTCTATAGCTGATATATTAATGCATAAAAACTCTTTATTTTGTTTAGTAAAATATGTATTTAAATTACAAGATAAGAATTTAGCAATTTCTTGCATTATAGATAATAAAGATAATGAAGTTATTTCATCGTGTAAGCGTTGATTTATTACAAATTTGAGATTAACTCTTGCACTACTGGATCTCTTACGACTTAAAGATTTTGGTTTAAATTTAGTAATTACCCCACCGAAATGACCATCTGCTTCAGTAAAACCCGCAAATCAGCTATTTGTTGATAAATCTGATTTATCAATAAAACTTTCCGATATATTTAATTTGTATTTATTATTGATAAATTCTATCAATTTGTTTAATGAGGTATTTTTAGGTGTTCTAAGTTTATTTTTAATCAAATTAATTATGGTTATAATCCCTTTTATATCTCCTATTATATATCTAATTTTATTATCACCAATTAATTGAAAACGACCTATTCCTCCTAATTTTGATTGTATATAAGCATATAAAACTATATCATTAACATGACTAGTAAAAACTATTCTAGGGTTGAGAACCCTGTTTAAAATAGTTTTACCTAAAAATGGTAATGACAAATGACCGTCCCCTTCTAACAAACCTGCCAAATAATATCCTAACTGATCTTCTTTAATATGGAGATTATATTTACTATTTTTTAAAATATTTGATATTTCTTGGTTACTTATAGCTCTAGTTAAGTTATAATTAGGTAATAAAGATTTTAAGGAATTTAGGTTAATACCCTCTGATATTACGTCTCTAAATCATAAAGACATACAATAAACAACACTTATAAGAGATACAAATAATAAATTAACACCTTTTTCAAAACCATGAAAACTTAACACTGCACTAAATGTAGTAGCTAATAAACAAAAACTTGTATTTAAAGGTCAAGGTGATGGTGATACTAAATGAAAAGGATGAGCTTGAAATTGACTTCGAGTTAAGTTAGTCATATATTTATATTTATTTAAATAGTTACACTTTTAATAAATCTGTTTAAACTATAATTTGTTACTAAGTATTAAACTAAATTATAGGTAGTATTAATTTAATATAATACTTATAAGATTTCATTAAGAAAGGTAAGTTTGTAAATGTAAACTTATAATTTAGTATTAATACTAAACAACTTTAAAATATATAAATAATAATTATTTTTACATTTAATTGAAGTTAATAGTTTTACTTAAGGAACTAGCTAATAAACTACATAAATTTAAGGGTTCATTAGGCATTAATATAAAAAGTGTTATAGCTAATGTTAATATAGCTATAGTAATAGATAAATAATTTGAGAGTGTAACTTCGACAAATAAATAGGATTTTTCATAATCAGTTTTATCAAAATATATTGTTTTTACAACGTATAAGTAATAAACAGCACCTATTACACTGGTTAATATAGCAACTATAACTAATACGGTATTATTATTATCTAGAGCACTAGTTAGTACCATCTGTTTTCCAAAAAATCCTGCTAAAGGCGGTAAACCTACAAATGAAAACATACTAATTGCTAAGCATAAAGCCAATAAAGGATTAATAGAAAAATACCCCTTTAATTGACTAATTAATTGTATAGGAGAATTATTTTTTTCAGATAAGTTGTTATTTTCTGAAATATTTGTATGATATAAATACAAACTAAAACCTATAGCAATTATAACAATGAATGCATTTAGATTTGTTAGTATATATTGTAATATATAAAATATAAAAGCTTGATATGACTCTATATTATGAACTATTAAAGCTAATAATATAAAACCTATATGAGATATCGTACTATAGGCTAACAATCTTTTTATTCTTATTTGTGTTAAACCTAAAATAGTACCTATTATAAGAGAGAAAAAACAACTTATAGATAAACTTATAGTTCACGAATATAGTTGTATGACTGAATATATCAGTGTACTAGTATAATGAGATAATTCTAGCAAAAGTACTAATATAGATATTTTACCCAATATTGCTATAAAAGTTGTAACTATTGTCGGTACCCCATCATATACATCAGGAGATCATCAATGAAATGGAGCAGCAGCTATCTTAAACAAAAATCCTACAGATATCAGAAGGAAAGAATAAAATATATAAGTATGTACATATCATGTGGAAAAGTTTAAGTATTTCTCAGAATCTGAAATTATAGAATATATACCATCTAGGTTTGTTAAACCCGAATTAGCATATATTAATGCTACACCTAATAATATAAAACATGAAGATAGCCCTCCTAATAAAAAGTATGTAAGAGCAGATCCTGTAGATGATTCAGAGTTTCTATGCATAGCTGATATTATATATAAACTAAAACTCTGTAATTCTATACATAAATATATAGAACCTATATCACCCGACGCTAACAAAAGTGTAGCACCCGTTATTACAAATATTATTATTAATGCGTATTCTATTATAGTAAACTGCTCTGACACTTTATTTATAATACTTGTATATTGTTTTACTTTCTTCGTAAGTGTATCTAATAATGACGTAGAATCACCTTTATATTTTTTTCTTGGATAAAACCCTGTCATTAACAATATTATACCGCATACTAACAAAATAAAGATTTGGAAACTATGGGTTATAGGTGTTACGTTAAACAGTCCATTATATAGACCTATTCCTTTTTGCAAATAAGTTATATGAAAACTTAACATTGAGGATGTAATACCATAAAATACTATTAATAAACCTATTCTAGAGTATAAAATTGATGTGTCAGGTCTTATTGTTAGACCATTTGAAAAAAGTAATAATAGAAGAAAAGTTAATATCATCTTTGTTTTTAATTGATTTTGTCTTATTTAAGGAATAAATCAGGTGCTTATTAAAGTATAATAATTTATTTTAAAAGGAATTAATAACAGTAAACACTGTTTTTCGTTAAAAATTTAGTATATTATGTTTAATAATAATATTCGCAATTATTATATAAATATATTAAATAATATTACTATATATCAAAAAAGTTACTTGTTTTATTACTCATATTTACAAACAAAGTTAGCACTTACTTATTAAAAATATCATACTAATTTATAAAACTACTTACTATAATATTTTATTATATATATATATATATCAATTATATTAAATTATCAAAAGTAAACAAAACAGAATAAGTAGAATAGTGCAGACCATCTAATATAGGAGCTGGGTATATACCAAAAATAACAGTAAATAGGACTAAAACTAAAAGAATATTAAATTCTCGTTTATTTAAATCCGGTATATAATTTTCTCAAAAATAAATAAAAAATGATCCAGCAAAAGCTATTCTGTTATACATAAATATAGTATACGCTGCAGAAAATATAATAGATAAAGATGCTAATGCTCCTGCTAAAGGTAATCTTTCAAAAACACCATATAAAGACATAAACTCTCCTAAAAAATTTAACGTTAAAGGTACACCACAATTACCTAAACATAAAATAAAAAATAATATAGAAAATAAAGGCATTATTTGGGTAATACCTCTATAATATGTTATTAATCTTGTAGATGATCTATCGTATAATATACCCCCAGCACATATAAATAAACCTGATGAAACAAAACCATGTGCTAATCCCAAAGTAATTCCACCCTCTATACCTTGTAAAGTATTACTAAATACACCTAAAAGATATACGGCTGCATGAGATACAGATGAATAAGCAATTAATTCTTTAACATCTATAGTTCTAAGTGTGCTTAAACTAGCATATATAATAGTTAAAACTCCTATTAAAAACACTATATACGTATAATATATAAAAGCTTTGGGTAGTAAAGGTAGGATTAATCTAAGAATACCATATAAGCTTAATTTTAAAACAATTCCAGCCAAAATTATACTACCGGATAAAGGTGATTCTACGTGGGCTTTTAATAATCAACTATTTAAATAAATGACTGGTGTTTTAACAGCAAAAGCTATAAAAATTCCATAGAATAGAAATAATTGAGTACTATAAAAAAAATTTGTCTTAGATAAAACATCAAAATCCGTAGAACCTATTAATGATAACATTGTTATTATCGATAATAACATAAATAATGAGCCTAACAAAGTGTATAAGAAAAAATAAAAACTAGCTCTTACTTTTTCATTAGAACCATAAAGTCCTATCAATATAAATAACGGAGCCAGTATGCTTTCAAAAAAAATATAAAATAATAATATATCCAATACTAAAAAAACTATTAATAAGGATACTTCTAATAATAAAATTATTATCAAAAAAATAATCGTATTTTCTTTTATAGATTTTCAATTAGATATTATTGATATAGGCATTATTATAGTTGTTAATAACACAAAGTATATGGACAAACCATCTATACCTAAGTAAAAATCAAAATAACTTACTTGATATTGTTCTTGAATAAATTGAAATTGTTTACTACTAAAATCAAATAATATATATATTACTAAAGATATAATTAAATCCATAAATGTTACAGCTAAAGCCGTAATTTTCAACAGTTTTGTATTACGCGTTGTAATATTATAAGTTAAAGCAGCAGATAAAATAAATATACCTATTAAAGGTATTAGTATTAGAAGTAATAAAAACATAGTTTATTAAATAAAAATTTTTCTTCTGTTATATGTAACGCCTAACATATTTGCCGGCAAACCTAAAAAGTGAAATCGGGTTATTATGATTCGAACATAACAATTCCTCAACCCAAATGAGGCGCCTAACCAACCTGGCTCTAACCCGTAAACAGAGAATATCCGATTTGAACGGATCATTTATTAATAATAATTTATTAAATATAAATGTATATTCATATTTCAGAAAGTATGTGATTCGAACACATGAAAGGTAATATCCTTAATAAATTTCAAGCTTATTGCTTTAACCGCTCAGCCAACTTTCTTTTTATACATAAACCTAATTTATATAACATTGATTTATCCATATAAGGTAATACAATTTTACATAAAGGTATTATATACTTTTTACTTATATAGATTCTAGGGTATTTTTTACTATGATATCTTATAGTACAATTTATGCTATACCTTATCATTAATACATTAATTAATAAAACAACTTCTTTTATTTTAAATGAATCAGTGCAAAGTAATAAACCTGTACCATTAAAAGTACCATCTCCCATAATCCAATGGGCCAATGCGATTGGTGTAAGATCAAAAAATATAAAAGGTTTTATATTTTTTATTTTATTTAAATAATAATTATAATATAATTCTGTAATACATGGCATAGATCTAGTTGCAATTATCAGCATATATGAAGGCCTATCCAATCTATATGATATACTAAGTTTGGGATAACTATGATAATAATGGCTTAAAAAGCTAAAAACAAAGTATACATATGCTGATTTAGCCAAAGATTGATTTAATATCAAAAAAGCATTTTTAGCTTTAAAATTCAAAGCTATATGACCATCAGATAATATTATTCCAACCATAATACTTTTTATATCATTAGGTAATTTTATTATACTTAATTCATATTTAGTATATCTTATCCCAGCTGTAGAACTTAAATTACTTCCTCATAAAACTAGATATTTTTTGTTTGTTAAATAATTGTTATTCTTTATTTTCTTTAAATTCAAAATTTATGATAAATTTCTTTTATTCATTAAAATATATATATATATATACAATTAACACAATACTAATTTTTAATTTCTTCCAAAACTAAGGTACTAGATAAACCCGTCTAATTTCTACTTATAAATCTTATTTAGAATAATCTAAACGGAAATATTCATAATAATAAAAATTAATATAAAATTTTTATTAATTTTTACAGTAGAACCAGAAAGTATGTGATTCGAACACATGAAAGGTAATATCTTTAACTAGATTCTAGCTAGTCGCTTTAAACCGCTCAGCCAACTTTCTTTTAACTAGTTCTTTTAAACTAGTTAATTTTTAAAAATTAACTTACATAATCATGTAACTTAGATAAACCCTTTAATTTTGATATACTATCATTTTATATTACCTAAATTTTGGTGGATATTTCTAAATGAAAAGTGTTCTTTAGTCAGAGTTTCATCTTTAAAACTTTTAAGTATATTACCCTTAGAATAATGAAGTTTACTATGATGATATAATGAGTTTCTATAATCTACATCTAAATAGTTTAAAAAACTATTTATACTGCTAATTTGGCCTCTTCATTGTTGAAGTCCTTGGCTTACAATATAACCTTTATCAGATATATTTCTAAGTAAAGTCTCTTTATCTTGAACAACAAAAAGCATCCCATTAAAAGTATTGGTCAATTTTACATCATTACTCATAAAAATATTATTATTAGTAAATTTATTAGAACATATAGTATCATATTTTACTATATTCATAGTAATTTTTGTTAAAACTATTGTCTAATAAAGAAGACATTTCTTTATAGTTACTTACATATGTTAAGCTACTACTAAATTCTACTAAGCTTTTAAGATTCAAGGTATATTTTTCATTCATAATATATTTTAATATTAAATTATCTTGCTTTAAATTATATTTTAAATTTATTCCTCTATTTATCCTTAGTATATAAATAAAAATATCTATCCACAAAATCATAATTTAAAAATTTATTATCAAGAATAACTAGATATTTACCTCATTCATGATTATTTTTAACGATAAAATAATTTCTTACTAAAAAATATACTATCAAAGTTAAGTAAACAAGATCACTATAGTAAATATAATTATAAACTAGACTTCTTTTTTCCTTGTTAAGTATCCTAAAAGCTATAAGATATATACCTTCCTTATCTTTGGATATTTTTCTACGATTATTACTAGAATGTTTAGAGTAAGTTAATTTGTCTTTATAAGATCTAAGTAACATAGGCAACAATACAGGTGTAAATAAACAATTATCGATGTCTAAGGAGTTATATACCACAGTTGTTTTTTTTGAAAAAATATTTGGTTCTGAATGGTTTTTTATTTTTGAGTCAAGCATAATTTTTAATAAATATTTAATTAAGTAATACAATACTAGTTTTAATAATTTGATTATAAGGAACTAGATATTCTCATAAGGAGCCATACAAAAAGCTTCGTGAGGGAATACAACAAAATTAACAATATATAATATAAAAAATAAAATAAAAACTAAAGACAAAGTCTTAATAATACTAAACCAAGAAGGTTTTTTCATAATAAAATATATAAATGGTATAACAACACAATACTAGTTTTAATAATTTTATTAAAAGGAACTAGATAAACCTGAAAAAAATAAAAATTATTTGTTTCCATATTTTTTATTTCATCAATCTGCATAATCATTACGATGCTTTCATTCGTACTCTTGTTTTCTACGTCTCATTTCTTGTGCATGTTCTATTCACCTAGGATCTAAAATTCCTGTAGGTTTATTATCCATTCATTTTACTGATCATTTAACAAGATTTTTAACTTCTATTCATACACTAGTATGGGGATCTCAAGTTAACTTATATTCTTCATATGTACCAAAGGTACTTCTATCTTTACCTAAACTAAATCAAGAAAGTTTACACCTAATTTTGTGATGTAAAGGTAGTTTGGTGGTATTATATTGACTAGAAGAAACATTCTTATTATAATTATGATGTTTAGTAAATAATAAATTTCTAGTTTTATAAGGATTATCAAATGATTTAATATTAGTAGGTTCAATATTAGTTGGGGGTACTAGGTTGAAAATCTAACATTTGATCAAAGTAAACCGAAAATGAAGACATACTAAAATAGTATAATATAGAAATATAATTAGTATATTCCGAGAATACATTAACACCTAAATAATAATTAATAATAAATCTGGAAATAAAACCAACCAAAAATATAACTAATACCTTAATTATATTAGTCTAATTAAATAAATTTTTTAATTTTTGCATAGTAAAATATTTAATACCTAAATAAAAATAACACAATACTAGTTTTAATAATTTTTTTATAAGGAACTAGATAAACCATAAAGTAAAAGTAAACTATATAGTTTACTTCTTTTATTTTTTACCATATATTGCATGGTAGCGAGCCATTCTTTCATTATTTCAAGTAATGGATTCTTTATGTTGAGACTCTCTATATAAATAAGCTCTACGTTCATACTCAATCTTTGCTTTTGTATTTCTAGGGTCCAGTACACCTGTAGGTTCATTTAAAAGTTTTGATACGACTTTAGAATCCACAAATTTTAAACCAGATGAAATTTTATCTAGAAAACAATTTTTTATAGATGATTTAGTCGTATTAGATTCTTTAATCTTAAGTTGTACAGACTTAATTAATCTTCTTCTTCTATCAGCTAAATCAGCAGTATCAAAAGTATTTCTTCTAAATGAATGGCTTTTATCATTTGGTGCAGGAATATTACCCATAGGTTTAGTATGTATAGAATTAGTTAGATCCCTTTTTAGTGGACTTGTAAACAAAGGTGACATAGTAGAAGGAGAAGATAAATTAGATGGTTTAGGTACAGAAGGCATATTTAGTACAGACTCTGAACTATGTTTACCTAAACTTAAACCAGGTACTAAAACTATATCTCCTTTACCATTAACAGCAGGTCTTAAATAAATGTATCTATCATTAGTCGTAACATACTTACGACTAGTTTTACTGTGGCCAGATGAATTACCAGTTGGAGATTGTAAAGAATAATTACTCTTATGATGTTTAGTAAATAATAAATTTGTAGTCTTATAATCATTAGATAATGACTTAAAAGTATAATCCATATCAGTTGGAACACTAAATTGATAAGAGAAAAGTTGATCAAAATAAACCGAAAATGAAAATAAACCAAAATAATATAATATAGAAATACTATTAGCATATTCTAAAAAAACATTAACACCCAAATAGTGGTAAATAATAATTCTATAAATAAAACCAACCGAGAATATAACCAATACCTTAATTATATTAGTCGAATTAAATAAATTATTTAATTTTTTCATAATGAACCGTTTAAGCATAATAACACAATACTAGTTTAGCAGCTTTAACAATATTAAAACTAACATAAGGTACTAGATAAACCTTTAGTTTTAGATAGCATTACTTATCAGGTAATAATATATCAATGCTTTTAAAATTCCTTTTTAAGAAAATATTTTATTTAATTCTTTAATTTTATTTTCTGATAATTCAGTAATATCATTTAAAAACATTTCTAAAGATTCATTCAATTCAGATAATGAATCAATATTAGTTCTATGTAACAAGCCAAGCTCTAAATGATTTTTAATTTCAAAAAAATTTTTCTTTTCTTGCAAATCTTTTAATTTCTGTCCGTAAGACACTAAACTTTCAATTTATATAACATTATTGAAACCATATCAGGTAACTCTTGAACATTGAAATGCAAATAATTCATCAATTTCCTGTATATCCTTTAATTCCTGTATGTCAGAGTCAAAATCTTTAATGAAACAACTAAAATTTTTATAAATAACGCCTAATTCTATTAAATTAAAATTTTTCATAATTACAAATATATAAATAAAATAACACAATACTAGTTTTATATATTTTAAATATAATGGAACTAGATAAACCAATACGGCCAACCGAAATCGAATCGGTATTTTTTATTTGGAAGACAATTAGTTTACCTTTAACTTATGGCCGCTAATTATCATTATGATATAATTATGATTACTAATAATAATATTTTTTTTTCAAAAACAAAAATGATGTAAAATTAACTAATCCTTTTAATAGCATGCTCTTTGTTGATCAAAATGATATAAATAGAACTAGTATTTAATTATTTTATATAATCTTAAGAAAAATCATAATATTTTTATATACTTAATATATACAGGACATAAAGTATTCGGTTTAATTATATTATAATTAAACAGTGAACTTTTTTACATAAATCTATATCCGAGGAGGGTGATCGTTATAATCAAATAAGTTTCAAGCTTACCGCTTTAGGCCACTCAGCCAATTCTCTTTTTTTTTATTTAACCTAGTTTATATAACATTGATGAGTGCATATAAGGTAATACGATCTGACGTATTTTAGGAAGAGACTTTTTTAATATATATATATATATATTCTAGGATAGCGTTGATTATAATAACGTATAGTACAATGTATATCATATTTAATAATAAGTACATTTATTAGTAAAACAACTTCTTTTATTGTAAAAGAATCAGTACAAAGTAATAAGCTAATTACATTAAAAGTACCATCTCCCATAATTCAATGAGCTAATCCTAGAGGTGTAAGATCATCATAAATAGAAGGTTTAATACTTTTAATCTTTCCAACATAAAATTTATTATGTAATTCTGTAATACATAACATAGATCTAGTAAGAATTTCTAAACTAAATACCGGTTTACCAAATCTGAATCTTTCCTTGAAAATAGGATATTGAGGACAGTAGTGAGCTAAAATATTAAAAACAAACTATAAATAACCAGAATGAGCTAAAGATTGAGTTAAACCTAATGAACCATTTTTACTTGTTTTACCATAAAAATTTATATATCCGTCAGATAATATTAATCCTATCATAACACTTTTTATAAAATATGCTAATTTTACCATATTTAATTCATTTTGAAAAAATTTTGTCCTCAAATGACTAAAGATTTACAATCGTTGTTATTTTTTTCTTTCCATTTTTTTTAATTATAATACAATACTAGTTTTAATAATTTGATTATAAGGAACTAGACAAACCATTAATCTATTTTCTAGATTAATATGGAGTCATCGGAAATTGAATCCGAGATCACGATGTGCAAAATCGTAGTTTTACCTTATTAAACTATGACCCCTTTATCTGAAGAGGGGTTCGAATCCCATATGACATCAATAAAACTAATCTGTCATATTTACTTAAGACCCAAATTAGTTGATTCTTCAGCGACTTGAACGCTAAACTTACTCTTATCAAAAGTACACTTTACCAATTAAGTTAAAGAATCTTTATAAGTATTTATGTAAATAATTTATTCTCATTACTTGGAATTACACTATTTAATATAAAAATACTACCAAGAGTATTCAGATTTGAACTGAAAACACGAAGTTTGAAGCTTCTTATTTTACCTATTAAATTATACTCTTTATTAAGAATAAACATATTACTTAACATAATCGGAAAAGAGATGAATTGAACATCTAAGTATAAAATATACAATATTTAGCAAATATCTTGCCTTACCAATGGCAACTTTTCCCTGATCCGACATCTATTTCCTCGACAAAGAAACCCTTTACCAATTAAGTTACTAACTTTTTTTTAACATTAGTAAAATACCACTTAACATTTCTAAGTTTTGATGTATATTTCTAAATGAAAAATGTTTTTTTAGTTAAAATCTCATCCTTTCAACTTTTATCTAAGTTACCCTTGGAATAATGAAGTTTACTATGACGATACAATAAGTTTATATAATCTACATCAAAAGCATTTAAAAAATTATTTATACTGTTAATTTGGCCTATTCATTGTTGAGGTCCTTGATTAATAATATAACCCTTATCAGATATATCTTTAAGCAAAGCCTCTTTATCTTGAATAACAAATAGTATTCTATTAAAAGGATTGGTTAATTTTACATCACTATTGAAAAAAATATTATTATTAGTAAATTTATCAGGGCAGATATTATTATACATAATTTTATTGTATTCAAGGTAATTTTTGTTAAAACTGTTTTCCAATAAATAGATCATTTTCTCATAATTACCTACATATATTAAATTGTAGGTAAATTCTACTAAGTCTTTAAGATCTAAAGTGTATTTTTCATTAATAATATCTTTTATTAAGTTATCTTGATTTAAATTACATTTAAGATTTATTCCTCACTTTATCTTTAGTGTTATATAAATCTATATATTTACTCACAGTATTATATTTTAAAAATATACTATCGAGAACAACTAAATACTTACCCTAAAGTAAACTATTAAGGTTAAATAAAGAAGATCATTATAATAAATATAATTATAAACTAAACCTCTTTTCATAACAAATAAATATAATAAAATAATACTAGTTTTGATAATCTAATTATATGGATACTACTTAATTTATTTATATTTAGGATACATTTCATTTGATCTTTTTAATTGATAAAAATGTCTCATACATCTCATTTCTTGTACATCTTCTATCCATCTAGGATATGTATTACCAGTTGATTCATTATCAATTCAATGAATTGATCATCTAGCAAAATTCTTAATTTCTTTTCACAAACTAGTATTAGGATCTCAAATCAACTTATATTCTTCATAAGAACCAAAAGCACTTTTATCTTTACCTAAATAAATCAATAAAATTTACATCTGACTTTATGATATAAGAGTAATTTAGGGCTTTTAGATCGATCAGGAGAATGTTTAGTAAATAATAAATGAAAATCTTTTGAACTATCATTAGATAATTCAATAATATTATTAGTAAGCTCAACATTAAGAGGAATACTAAATTGGTATAAAAAAATTTGATCACTGAGAAAGAGAACAAACTAAAATAATATGGATATATTATTAGTATATTCCAAGAATACATTAATACCTAAATAATAATTAATAATATATCTGGATAAAAAACTAACCAAAAATATAACTGATATTTTAATTATATTAGACGAATTAAATATATTATTTAATTGTTTCATAATAAAATATTTAAAATTTAAATAAAATAACACAATACCAGTTTTAGTGATCTAGGTACTAGATAAACCCAAACAACATTAATATTAAGATGAGTACTAAAAGGTTTAGTTTCACATATTAATTTCTCTATCTTTGATCTAATACTTTTTCTAATATTTTCATCTATATTTGATCATACATTAATTTCACTATCTCAACGCTTTTTAAAAGCTTTATAAGATCAAGATTTAATTATATGATTTCTCTCAAATAGTTCAGTGATATTTACGTTTATTAATGTCTTGACATTTTATGTAAACAAATACTACATAATCATAAATAGTTCTAGTACCCAAACTTACTAAAGATATGTTACTATCTTTGGCTATTACTTGTGTATAATCTTTAACTGCATAAAAACGAAGATGTTCTGGTCAAATGAATAAACCATCAATATTTCTTGCTATACAACCTGAATAGGTGATAATTCACCATCATAAGAATCATTAATAATACTAGAATCTACAGACATTCCATTAGTATATAAACTTCTAAATATATCTAATCTAGTATTTCCAGTATAAATACCACTATAAATAAATTTTGTTATTAAAAATATCAAATAAATATTTACAAAATAAAAACATAACATAAATAAAAGAATATAAAATATCGCAATACTAGTTTTAATAATTAAAAGGTACTAGATAAATCATTAAAAAACATTACTAAATATTATCAAAAGATAATACATTAATGTTATTAAAAATTTCTTTTAAATAAAATATTATAATCTGATAATTCAACAATATTATTTAAAAACACTTTTAAAGATTCTATCAATACAGATAGTGAACTCTTATTCATTATAAATAGTCAGACAAGCTCTAAATCCTTTTCAATTCAATGATTGAATTCCAATTCGGAAAACTCTAAAGATTGATTTATTCTTAATTCTTGTAAATCAAACTCCAAATTCTTGAGGAAACAACTAAAATTTTTATAAACAATCTCTAATTCTAAATTAAAATTTTCTATAATTACAAATATATAAATAAAATAACACAATACTAATTTTAATAATTTGATTATAAGGAGCTAGTTAAACTTATACGGCCAACCGAAATCGAATCGGTATTTTTTATTTGGAAGACAATTAGTTTACCTTTAACTTATGGCCGCTGATGGCGTATTGTTTATATTCCTATATATTAAGTATACAGAACATAAAGTGTTCGATTTGTATTTTATACAACTACAAGTATTATTTTTTTTCTTCGTTGTCTATCATAAACCGGAAGAGAAATAAAATTTCTCTTTAGCAAATATCTTATCTTATTAATAGTAACTTTTCCTTACGAATTAGGCCGGCTTCGATCCGGCATCTATTTCCTCGACAAGGAAACCCTTTACCAATTAAGTTACTAACTCTTTTTAATTGTACTATGTAAGTACAATTAATATACACTATAATAAACAAAAATTTAACAGTTGTTATTTAGTAATTTTATAAAAACATATAATTCGAGTAAGCTATTTGTCATTTTACATTACCTAAGTTTTGATATATATATATTCCTAAAGATAAAATCTTTCTTAGTTAGAATTTTGTCCTTTCAACTTTTATCTAAGTTACCTTTAGAATAATGAAATATACTATGATTATATAATGATCTTCTAGAATTTACATTCAAACAACTATAAAAAGCGGCCAATCAGGATTGGCCGCTTTTTATGATCTTATTAAATTAAAAATTAATTTTTAATTTAATAGTAGATTTATAGGCTCTATATAAACCTTAATTTTAATTAAATCCAATAGCCTTATATTAGAGTTTTCGTTACATCAAATCCTCTACCTTTATAAAATCCCTTCGTTGCAAGACACTTAGTAAGATAAGAAGGATGAATACCAATAAATTTTGCAGTTTGTCTAATGGAAGTAAAAAATTTAACTTCACCTGTTATAATATTTTTAACTGTTACAGGGTATGCTAGTGAACTAGCTGATAATTTTAATTTAGTAGCTTCATCACGTTTACGTCCTAGTTTTATTGAACGTATATACTCTATAGTCTTTATAGTATGTTTGAACCCATAAGATGACCCTGCAGTTTTTAATATATTATATTCTGGTTTTAATACATCTAAATAATATTGTTCTCTTTTTATCAATACGTTTGGTTCACAATATTCAAGAATATCTATACTGAAATTAGAATAACCATATTTTAGTAATGAATTGTAAATAATACTTGATCCTTTTTCTACTTTCTTTTTAAGATAGACTAAAGAATAGTAATTACTAAATCTATTTCTTAAAGAAATAGAAGACCCTATATAACTCTTGCCTGTTATTAGATTATTTCAACAATATATACCTGATTTATTTTTATTTTCTTTATATACAAAAAATTTATCTTTATCTGCATTGGAATAAGATACAACAGGTATTATATTTATATTATTATTGCAATTGTTATTTTTCATAATTGATTCTACCTAAAAAAAATTAATATAATACAATACTAGTTTTAATAATTTAATTATAAGGAACTAGACAAACCATTAATATAATCTTTATATTTTAATGTAAATTTAAATTTACATTAAAACAGATTTATATTCCTATATATTAAGTATACAGGACATTTTACATCTTACATAAATTTTAAGATTAATTATTCACAAAACTATTTATCTCCAATTAGAAAACTGTTGATTAATTTACCTTTATAACCACTTAAAATTTACAAGCCAGGAGAGAAATTTGAATTCTCATTCTTAATGCATGAAATTAATGTTCTAGCCTATTGAACTATCCTGGCATAATTCTTATCCAAGATTCGAACTTGGATCCAAATATTAGAAGTATCATGCTCTGCCATTGAGCTAATAAGAATAAAATAGGAAAGAAGAGATTTGAACTCTTAAAAGCATATTACTATTGAGTTTACAGCTCAACCCTTCTTACCAATAAAGGAACTTTCCTTAAGACCTACGGGGTTTGAACCCGCATTATAACGATTAAAAGTCGCATGTTTTACCAGTTAAACTAAAGTCTCTTTTTATAGTTATTATGCGCATAGCAAAAATATTATTAATATTTTTGCTTAATAGTAATAACTATTGATCCTACCATAGCTAATAAAAGTATAATAGAAGTTATTAATAATCAAATAGAATAACTTGTATACATTATATTACCTATACTCATAATATCTGTACTGTCTAACAAATTCCCATCTCAATTTTTAGAAGCTACATATGATATTTGTTTAGTATTAGTTAGATCTTGCAAAAATTTATCAAACTCAAATCCCATTACATTAAACTTAGTTTTAGCATCTGGCAATAAATTACTAAATGGTATAAAAAAAGCTATTATAGTTATTAAGGCTAGAGGTAAATTATTATTTGTATCACTAATAAGTTCTGATACTCTTATATTAATTAACATTAATATAAATAGAAATAATATTGATACAGCTCCTACATATACTAATAAATAGGATATCCCTATAAATTTTATACCTATAAAAATTAGATAACAAGATATACTTGAAAATAACAATATTAAATATAAAACAGATATTATAGGATTTTTAGTTATAATAATAAATATACCTAGCAATATAGATAATATTGCAAGTATATCTAAAAATCCTGTTGAGTAACCAAAAGACATTTCATATAAAACATAAAGATTTGACATAAAATTATTATTAAATCTTTTCTTCTTTTTATAAAAATTTAATTTCAAAGATATGAATCCGAGAAAAAGTTATAAATGTGTATTATATATTTATTAAAAATATGTTATTATCTTTTTGGAGTTGAACCAAAAAAAACTTAAGTTTGTTTAACCGGTAAAGATAATGTAAAAAATAATAGTTATATTATTTTTTTTATAGCCAAAAATATTATACTATATATGAAATAATATAATATTTTTGACTTAAATTTTTAAACATAATTAATCCCGTGCAATTTCCATTACACGAACCATATTTCGACTTAACACCAATTAGAATCACACATACGAAAGTTACATAAAAACGATTATATAATTAATTAAATATAATAAAGTAAATAAGTAACCAAACTTATTGCACATATTCTTTTCAGCGCCTGACGAGTAGTTAGTACCCATCTGAGATAAACTTCACCGTGACATGGTGATTCACGATTACTAGTAATTCCTTATTCATGTAGTCGAGTTTCAGACTACAATTCACGAATAGTTATGTCCAGTTTTGAGGATTAGCTCCATTTCACAATATAGCATCCCTTTGTAAAGGCATATGTGGCACGTCTATGGCCCACGCTATTAAGGCCATGATGACTTGTCTTAGTCCCTTTTAACTTATCCTTTATAATGGAGAACTACTTTATTAAAATAAATAAAGCAAGGGTTTTCGTTAATTTGTGGAACGAACCAAAATCTCACGACATTAACTGAAGACAGCCGTGCAGCGCTTGTAATAATTGAATAATATTCAATGCATAATGTGGTAAGGTTATTCGCGGATCATCGAATTAAATAGTTGAGATAGGTAGGTTCTCTCGAACTTTCCCCCTCTAAGAACGTAGCGTGCAACTTTCATCGCACTACGCTCAAGCAGAAATCTTAGAATTTTATTCTAGCAACCTTCGCCGCAAACAAGTATTATATGTTTATACTTATTAGTTTCCACTGCATGTTAAGTCAGCCTTTTTAATAAAAAAGAAGTTATATGTTAATTTTTATTTCCTACCTGTATTCATACCAGCTTTTATATCTTTAATTAATTTCAAACCTTCTTTTAAATGACCTTTCACTTTCATAATTTCAATTACTTTGTTAAAGTCTTGAAAGTTTAAAAGTTTTGAACCCTAAAACGGATATTCCAAAAAAAAAAAGAAACAATCTTAGTTTCAAGGTCCTTTAAAGAATTAACTGTAAAATCACAAGCTTTTGTATTACGTTTTTCTACTCTACCACAACCGAAAAAACCTACTATACCTTTAAGCAGTTCTATGTCACGTGAATGTTGCGTTATTTTAAATGCTAGTTGTACAGCTAAACCTCGTCTAGACTTTGGTGATTTATAAATACTAACAAAAAACAAGCTTCACCTTCAGCAAAACCGCATAATCAATTAGAATCTGGTATTCCTTTAAAGTCAACTTTTGGTCTAAATGCAGGAACAGTATTGGAAAACAATGCTTTCAATTCATCCGATAAACCTAAATTCATGCAAGCTTTTAAATTTACAATTTCTTATAAACCACTAAAAGTAAGATGATCTTTACGCTTAATAATTTCAATTATCTTTACAAATAGTTAAAAATCTGCGCTTTTTTGAGTGATTAAAGGGTAAGTAATCAAATGAGGGATAATATTTTTATTCATAGTTACTTCTTTTCTTTGTTAAAAGTTTTTAATAATTCATCTGTGTTAAGAGTTTTTTTTACTTCATTAGATTTGTTTAATAAACTTACTTTTTCTTCTTTAAAAGCTTTTAATAAAGATTCTTTGTCCTCTGGACTAAATATACCATCTTGGCATTCAATATTTTGAATGAGGCTTTCAATTTCTTTGTTTGATTCCACAATGCTATTTAATTTTCTAAGAGACTTCAACTTTTCTTGAGTAGCTCTTTTTATAAAGTCTAATTCATCTAATTGTTGTTTTTGTTATCCAGTTAAGGAATTAGCCCACTTAATTTCCCTAGAAAACTGCCCACTAAAGGAGCAAAAACCTTTTCTTTATTAGCCGATTCTAAAGCTCAATCATAAGCTATACCTGTACCTAAAATAGTACCAGTAAATATCCCTCCTTCACAAATACCTTTAATACATAATAATCCTTTAGTGAATATAGTAGCAAAATTATTTAGAGGAGAGTTTCTGATATCTAACTGGTCTGATTTTAAAATTCTATATATATTAATTATTCTATAAATTAATAATACAAACTGATATATTAAAAATAATATATTTATAAAAATAACTAAATAAATAATATATTCATTAAACTCAAAAACTTTTTTAGACAAGGTTAATAACAAACACATACCACCAATAACCCTAAAAATTCTAACAAAAATATTATGATTAAAATTCAAAACATGAGGAGGTAAACTAGGAGTTTTATATACTTTAATTATTCCTAATTTAAGATCTCTAATATTTTTAAAAAAAGTGTTTTTTTTATCCTTATCCAAATTTTTACTTGAGAAAAAGCGAGTTGTTGCTTTATTTTTCAGGAAATTGTTTTTAAAATATGAGTAGAAGACTTTGAATTAAATTAAAATAGATTGTTTGTTTATAAAATGTTAATAAATGCAAGAGATTGCTACCAAGAGTTAGGGTGTCAGCCTGTCTTAGTCCTGAAGCGAATTTCCTTAACGCTTTGTATCGTATACTGGTACAGGTAACTCTCAAAACAAGAATAACAAATTAAAGGCCTAAAGCAATCTAAAGATGTCTAAATAACGACTTATAGTACGCCAGGTTATAAGCAAAACGGACATTATTTAGTGCAAAAATAAGTAAAATAATAATTGACATATAACTATATCCATAACCTAACACTTACTTCAATTGAAATGTTAAATTAGGCATTTGCTTTTTAACTTCTCCTCTCCCCTTTATCCTATACAACACTTTCGAAAACTTTATATGTTGCTTCTTCAATTTTTTTTAATTGCTGGAGATAAAGGGATTACCAAGTTCAAATATTAGCACAATATAAAATTTAGGAGAGTAGCTTTACTCCGATGAATATTTGGTTTCTCTAATAGATTAGTATGTCAAATCTATTACCATTCATAACAACTCGTAGTGTTACGAAGCGTCTTCGCTACCTTGACTTTCGCTCTCCATGTTTTACTACACTAGCTCCTGGAAACCACGAAACCTAGTTAGGCTTGATCTACATTGTCATTTAAGACAGGCTACATTGTTCCTAGAGCTTCATACTTTACATTACTGACCAGCATGTCTAGGTAGTGTTAGGTTGAGAAATAACCTAGTGGATTAAATCACATTACTAATATTTGCTTCTTGTCGCACACATACTTCACTACTGGTTTCAGAAACGGTCTAATGATTTCAATTTGGACGTTGCCGCTTTACTCATGAGGTGGAATGCTTGCATTTTCATTTATAGGCCAATTTAATCTAACCTATGACATTCATAATTTTCTCCAAGGACTACTAGGGTATCTAGTTGAGATAGGTAGGTTCTCTCGAACTTTCCCCCTCTAAGAACCGTACGTGCAACTTTCATCGCATACGGCTCAAACGTTATATACATTTACATACTATTATCATAATTGTTTTCATTCATTATATTGTTTATATTTATTACCTTGCAAAGGTATATTATCTTTATTATCTAAAAACATAATCAGGTTTTCGATATCTTTTTTACTTGATATAATTAATTGATAAGTTATTTTTCTTTGCTTACCAAAATCTCGATTTCTTGGTGATCTTTCTAATACATTAGGACCAAAAGATAATCTGCGTTTAATTATTTCCAATGCCTGTCTATCTGTATGCTCAATAAAGAAATTACATTTGTTTTTATTCATATAAAAACAACCTTCACCATTAATAAAACCTATGATTCAATTGTCTAAATATGAATTTTCATAAAGTTTTTCTATTCTGTTTTGTGATTCAATTTGTTTGTATATAGAAAGTAAACAATAAGTTTTATATTTATTATATTCTTCTAGTGTTTTAAATTCTTTAATTTTATTCATTAATCCATCTTTTAACAAAAGATATCTTATTAATTGGTTTTCTACTATTAAAGGATATTTATCAAAAACATTATCCATTAAATAAAATAAACCAGCTATATCATTTATCGCTAAACGAGAGTCAGGTTTGTTAGCATATTCATAAATAATACCAATATTACTTAATTTATTTTTAATATATTTTAGTATATTTACATCTCTTTTATGTAAAGATAAATGATAAGCATAGCCTACATTATATCTACTAATTTCTCCTAAAACTCTTTTTTTAGGATATACCTGAAAATTTCCTTCCGCATCACTGAAACCTACAAACCATTGATAAAATTTGTCTAAATCATTACTGTTTAACTCATTCATTTTTTCCATATTTATATTATTAATAAAGCAATACAATTTTTTTTACGTTATTATCAGTTTTTTTTGATATTTTTTAATTCCGATAAAATTTTACTCTGTTGAATATCTCTTAATCTTTTTTCATTTTGTAATTCTTTATTGAATTCTGCTTTAAATTCTTTCAAATCATCTCTTAAACCTTTGAAGGAATCATTATTCTCAATTTCACTAATTATATTATTTAATTCATCTATATTTTTAGCTCTTTGTTTTACCTCAAGCATTCATTGTTTTTTGAAGTTCAATATATTCACTATTACCAGAATAACCTAGACTAGATAAAATATTACCTAATTGATTTCCTAATGTTTTTTTAAAAAAAGGTGCGTGACCTGCTTCCTCAAGTAATTTGTCAGCACCAAATCCTAAACTTAAAACAGTAGCACTCGCACCTCCAACAACGCATACACCTTTAACACATGCAGCTAATTTAAAAGCTAAAGATGCTACGTGATCAATAGGTGAATTTCTTACTTCAAACTTCTTATTTTTTCATAAATATATAATATAATATATTTTAATAACACTAATAATTAAAATATATGAATAATGAGACATAGCCATTGTGAAAATAATTCAATGTAAAAAAGAATCTTTAATTCAACTAGGAGAAGATAAAAATAATATTATAGAAATACCACCAATAACTCTAAAAATACGAACTAAAGGATGATTATGAAAATTATTTACAGAATCAGGCAAACTAGTAAAATTTCAACCTAATTTAATGCCATAAAAAAAGCTTTGAAGTCTAGTTTTTTTCATATTAAGTATTTTAGTAAAAAATTGTTTTAATGAGTTGAGAATATCTTACTCTGACAGGTCCCACGTTAACAATCAGTATACTTTAAAGTATACTAACTTTGTACTTTCAAAAACATACTTATAGTAGTCTGTTAAAGGGATACCTATTATTTATATAAATATATTTATAAAAAAAACATAAAGTCTAAATATAAATATTTTATATTAACCTTAAAAACTTATTTTTACCAGGAATAAGTATTAATAATTTTTATTAATTTTATACATAATCGTAAGATCACAACAGCTCTAGTTTAAATAAAGAGCTTTTATCTTAATCTCCAGACTAGTTTCCGGTCCACGTATTCGTTTTTATCTTTGTCAAAAAACTAATGGACTTAGGGTTGTAACGAATTCCCTTGCAAATCCTACCCAATCAAGGCACTGTTTAGAACGAACTTAGCTAAATTTATTACTATTTTTAGTAAGGCTGATACTTTCTATATAAAATATAATAAATTTATATATCTTAAGATTAGTTATACAATACTTGTATTTAAAATTTAAATTTGTTTTATAATAGGGATTTATATATTTAATGGGAATACTCAACTTAATGAGGATACCTTGCCCAATGTGATTTAATTTATTATTTTAAATCAATTGGGATGCGTCGTAACACCCGAGCCGTCCTACCCATTAATCAGTACGACATACAGACAATTTAATTAAAATCTACAGATATTTGTAGTAATTTTTTATTCTTTAATAATATATTATTATCCATGTCCTTAATAATCAAGCAAATGCAAAATAATTGCATAATTTAAAGATAAATAGTACTAATAGTATATATAACATCCATACGCAAGTTAGCACTCTTTCAAGTCAGGAAATAATTTCCCTATCAATTCCATTACAGAATTGCATTTGCTTTTTACGTTATCCTTTTACCTCTAATCGATAGTTTACTTTACAATAAACCCTGCTACTATTTATAAAATAATCGCAAAATATAGGCATTACCCTGTTTCCAAATAAAAACAAAATTCTTCCTTAGGTTCCAACTTTACTTTTTTAATATTATGTTCATCTTCATTTAACCAAGGACACGCTAAATGCCTAATTAAAAAAGTTTTAACTACATTGATTCGATTTCTCTAACCATAGAAGAGAGCCAGGATTATTATAATCTTTTCTCTAGAGCTTTATACAAAACAGTTACCCATAATGCATATCTAAATAGGCTATTGTAAGATGAAATACAATGTATAATCATTTAAGTTATACAATTTTTATTTGGACTTTTCAGGTCGCACATCCTTCTCGTTACCCGAGGCTTCGTCCCTCAACGTCAGTTTTTACATAAAAGGTTGCTTTCGCCGTTACCCGTCCTCCCAGTATCACAAAATATCAACTTTCCTCCGGGAATTCGCCCCTTCTCTTATAAAACTCTAGAAAATTAGTCCCTATTGTGGCTTGATTTTCCGTCTAGGTACCCTTTAAACCTAATAAAGATGAATAACACTAGTCTTCTACGTGTTACCGCGACTGCTGGCACGTAATTTGGTCAAGACTTATAGATAGAAAATTGTCATTATCATTGTTCTATCTAGAACTTTATACGACTTATTCGTTATACGTTCTTCCAAGTTGCTGGTTCAGCCGTTAGGCTATTGACCAATATACCCCACTGCTGTACTATCTGTCGTGGGCTTTTTTCAGACCCAATGTGGTCGATCGACCTCTCAGTCTCGACTACTGGAACATGAGCTAGCTTTGCGCTAATGCTCCTCCAGGATATACGCTAACATCTTAAAGCGAAACTTTCTATTTCTTTCTTATTATAAGGGATTTTGTCCTTACTTTAAGGCAGCTAGGTTATCATTTACTCACCTGTACACCACTTCTAATTAAATTTTGTAAAATTAGACGTTCGATTAGCATGTGTCAAGCATTTGGACAGCATTCATTCAGAGCCATCATCAAACTCAACTTTTTATTTTGGTGGTTATTACCACTACTATTGTTTTTATTTTTAATGAAATATTTTTATTGCTAGGAGTTTTTGGATATATTTAAGCAAGTTATTGTATCTATTGTACGTGTACTTTTTAAAGCTAAATATGAAACGTCATTTTCAGGATTTAATATAAAATGTATCCTTAATACATTTATTATACTTAAATCCATTACTCTCTGTTAAGCTTTTTAAAGTTTTTACCTTTGTTTTATAAAATATATATATATGTTTATATAAACACATACCAAACTAGCTATTGACTTTCCTATGTTAATGTAAATAACATCATACATTATAAATCACTATTTATAAATAATATATTTATCAGTTTTTACTTATTATGATTATAGAATAATATAATTATAAATTCGGTACTTTTATTATTATATAATAGTAGCTATACATTATGAATGTAATTCTAAGGCATCTTTTATATAAGAAGAAGATAATACTACGAACACTTGTGCTTGTATAAAAGCAATACCTATTTCTAATCCTGAAAAGGCTATTATGAACAATAAAGGCATTAGGCCTAGAAAAAAATAAACTAAACCTTTATTCATTATATTATAAGTAAATCCTCCTAATATATTTAATAACATATGACCGCTTAAAATATTGGCTGCTAATCTTAATCCTAGAGATACATTTCTAGCTAAGTAAGAAATGAATTCTATTAAAACTAATAAAGGTAATAAACCTAATGGGCAACCTGAAGGTACAAATAATGAAAAAAATTTTAAAGCATGTATTTGAAATCCTAATATTGTTGCTCCTATAACAATAGTAAAACTTATAGAGAATGTTAATATAAAATGCGAAGTAGGAGCGAAACTATAAGGTATCATACCTACTAAATTATTTGTTAATATGTACATAAATAAGGAAAATATTAGAGGAAAAAACATTTGTCCCTTATTTGAGTTAATTTGATTTACGACTATACTATAAACAGTAGAATAAATGGATTCTTGACTTATTGATCAAGAATTAGGTATTAATATATTATAATTAGTTGCCAATAAATAATACATAAATATAATAAAGGTTGTTATAAGTAAATATAAACCTATATTTGTCAAGGATATTTGTACATTATCTAATAAGTCACCTTTAATACTAAATAGGTCTCTGATAACAAATTGGTCTAAGGGACTTTGATTTCAAACTGGAGCATATTTAAATAATGAGTCTTGCATATTTAAATTATAAAATTTATCTATTACTTATTAAAGGGTTATGATTGTTATTAAATTTTTTAATAATTTAATACTTTTTATTTCATTTTTCGTATTTAGGCAACATATAATAATAAGAATGCCATCATTAATGCAAATATTAATTATAAAAATGTATAATCGTGTATATACATATTTTAATTATAACTATTAAAATAAATAATAGTATATAACTATATATTAGTAAAAATCTACCAGCTTTAGCTCATAAATTTATGTAACGCTCTATTATTTTAATAATAGTAGCACTTAATTTATTATTAGGTAAATACTTTTTATAATTTAAACCTAATACATAATTAGCTAAATATATATTAAATATTATAGTCAAAAATAATAATGTAGCATAAAGTAACAAATTTACCTCAACTAAAAGATTTAATGGATAATCATTAAGTATATTACTATTACTACTACTAGAATTATTGGAAATAAAAGAATATATTAAATTTTTACTTATATCATTACCTCGGTTTAAAAATTTAGACATAATTGCAGTTATTCCTTGAACAGCAAACATAGTACCTAAACCTGCAATTATTTTAATTGAAGGTGGGCCAGCTATATATTGTGCTACTTTAATTCCAGCTGTGGCTCCTACTGCGGCAGATATAGCAGCTGCTATATTATTAATACCTTGTTTAGTAATAGTGAAATTTATTCTAGGATCATTTACATTCACAGTTGAATTTGTACCTACGTTAGCAATTACTTCTTTATTATTTTCATCATTTCCTAAAAACAGTTGTATATCTATATAATTAGATATATCTACATCAGGTCAATTAAAATCAAAAAATATAAAAATGAACAAAAACACTATAAATAGTATAATTTTTATATGAATATAAAAACCATTTCTAAAACATAAATATAATTCTTTAATATTGTAACCAAAATGTTCTTTAATAATAAAATAATCTAAAATAATAGATAAACAAAATAAAGTACAAAATAAATAAGTATTATTCATTGATAAATAAAAAAAAATTTTTCTTATAAATTTTTTGTAACGCTTCACATATCTGTAAGCTTATGCAAGTAAAAAATAAATTTTTATGAAATTGTATTTATATAATTTCTTATTATAACTATTATATATTTATTTTTATAAGGAGTATTAATACCTTTTTTTATTTGTGATTTTTCTCGCCGTAAAATAGTTTTTATATCAGAATTAATAGCTAAAGCAGCTTTACGAATAGAGTCATAAACTGTAGTTAGTTTAGTTTCAAGATCAGTAATTTCTACTTTAATACCTTTAACTGGTGATTTTAAGCGAATTAAAGCAGCAGCTTTCATAAGAGCTAATGATTTTTTAGTATGAGTTTTACCGTAAAAAGGATTATTAATACTTTTACGAGTATTACTCATATTTTGCTTTACTTCCTCAGTATGTTTTCTACCTAAAGAAGCCTGACGCATTTTTTCAACACTTTCTATTGTATGTTTATATCCCTTACTATTACCAGCAATAGGATTAATATTATAATCAGGTTTTAAATCATTAATTCACTTTTGTTCACATAAAATAAGATTATTAGGATCTGTATATTCTAAAATAACTAAAGAAAAATTTTCCATACTATATTTAGTTAAAGCTCTTACTATAGGCAAACCAGAACGTTTTATGATATATCAATTTTGATAATAATCACTTAGCCTTAAGTATAAAGGATCTCCACTTCCTATATAAAATTTTTTGTTGTTAATTCAAGCGTAAACTCCACTTTTTGAACTATTGTCTGTACGAATTAAATCTGGTTGAAACTTAGGATTTTTATATTCTCTAACAACGGTTTTGTTTTTAAACATAGGTACTGTATTAGTACAATAATAGTTTTTTATTTTTTTTCATGTATATATTAAAATTAGGCAACATATAATAATAAGAATGCCATCATTAATGCAAATAAACCTGTCAAATCTACTTCTTAGCCATTTTACAGGCGAGTTGAAGTCCTTCTCCCTAAATAGTTATCGCTATCCATTTATCAGAAAATATAAACTTATTATTTTCCTGCACCTTTTCAAGTGGGGTTTGACTATATCTTAAGCCTATTATTTATATAATAAGCCAACCAACATTTAGTCGATGAACTGCACACCGTATTAAATTAATACGCTGCTTGGCTGCGGATTGTCCATTTTCTTTCGTCAATCAATTTCGATTTTACCTTACCACGAGTCATTACCTGTGCCACGAAATACGTTATCGTTATCGTTTGGTTGAAATTGCTTTAGGATATTCCCGCAATTTGATGGTTTGTTGCAAAAGGTTCACTTCTACATATCAGCCTTAGATCTTTTTCTCACAAAGACCATTAAGTAGCTTCAGAAAAGGCAAAACCTAATATCGCATAAGAGAATAATTGTCCTCTTAAAGATGGATTTCTAGATACACCTATTATAAGTGCACCAAATACTACACCGATTCCTACACCTGCTCCTATTAAACCTGTTGTGGCTAGTCCTGTACCTATTATTTTAGCTGCTTGTATCATTTATTGTAAAATATTTTACTCCTCCTTATACTAAGAATAAACGTTCTTTTTAAACGATTTTTTGTTATATCTTGTTTTAACATGTAATTATATAAAGTATATAATAACAACATGGTTCATACTAAGACAAAGAAATAGATATAAAACCCTATTCCTTAAGTGAGCTATTGAAATTTCATTAAAGTGAATGATATATACTACAAATAAAAACTTAGCAATAATATCAAAATAGTATACAATACCTAATAATAAAGCTTATAATCTTAATGTAAATATTATGAAAAGCACTAATAAGGAATTATAATTTTTTCCAAAACTTTAAATTAGAATAGTATTTTTTACTGAAAAATACGAAAAGTGAGCTTTGTAAAGGGAGACTTACAAAAGCATGTGGTTTAGGAGGACTATTTAAACTTCATTCAAGTGAATTGTAATTTCTATTAAATAAACTTTGAAATAAGTCACTAAAAAACTGAGGAGTTAATCAGGGATATCTTGAAGTAACTTCCCCGTAAGCTAATTGTATGTATACAATATATAAAAATAATCAAGTGGCTACTACACTTACGATTGAACCAAAACTACTTATTATATTTCAACCTGCAAAGGCATCAGGATAGTCGCTAATTCTTCTAGGCATACCTTGTAAACCAAGGAAATGTTGAGGGAAGAATGTTAGATTAACACCTATGAATAATATTATAAAATGTACTTTACCTAGCATAATATTATAATTGAGACCTGTTATTTTTGGTATTCAGAAATATCATGCACTAAATAAAGCAAAAACGGCACCCAAAGATAACACATAGTGGAAGTGAGCTACTACGTAGTAAGTATCATGGAATGCTATGTCAAGTGATGCATTGGCTAAAACAACACCACTAAATCCACCTATTGTGAACATAACTACGAAACCTAATGCAAATAGCATTGAAGGTGTTAAATACAAAGATCCTCCATAAGTAGTAGCTAATCAACTAAATATTTTAATACCAGTAGGTACTGCTATTATTAATGTTGCAGCTGTAAAATATGCCCGTGTATCGACGTCTAATCCTACAGTATACATATGATGTGATCAAACTACGAATCCTAAAACTCCTATTGACATCATGGCGTATACCATACCTAAATACAAAATAATAAAAAAATTTTCTATTATCTTGGACCATCTCTTTATCAACTTTTATTCAAAATTATTTCATTTTTTCATAAAACTAGTTCAAGCTTTACCTAGTAATGTATCAGGTAAAGCTTTATGAGCTTTTAAGCTTCTTAATTCCAAATATTTAGGTATTAATTTTAATCTATTGTGTTTAGCAGACATAGATGGACATTTTTCAAAATAATTTAGTAAGCTTATAATTTCATTTTTTCTAAAAACAGTTCACTTAAAAGCATTTATCTTTACCATAGGATAGATAGTACCCCCGTATAAACTTACCAAAGAATCTAATAAAAATTTATTTTTTTGACTTACAGTTATAAGTATTTGATCTGATAATAAATTAAGATATATACTACCATCCGAATCAAAAAAACCTGAAAATCAAGCATTATCGTAATTTAATGCTTCAGGGTATTTAAGTAATATGTGGTATTTTTCACAGATTTTACCTAATTGAAGCAATCTATTAGGATTACGTATTAAACCATTTACCCCTTCAATAATATTTAATATACCTTGTTTATTGTGTAATCTATATCTTATATGGTTAATTCCTGATCTTAGTTTAATAGAACCGCCGTATTTTTGTTTAATTATATTTAAACAATGTTTATCACGTAATTCCATTACTATTTCAAGACTGGCATAACCTTTTTTAGATAATTGAAAACAACCATCTCCATCTATTAATCCTGCTAATCACTCATTAAATTTATTCCCTTTTTCATATTTTGTTTTCATGAAAACTTTTGTTGATAACAAACGTATGGCCTCTGAGATTCCTACTAGCATGCTTAATCTTTTTGACAATGAAGTCATAGATATTGATTTAAAATAATAAACCAGTGCTTTGGTTATCTGCGGGTTGTTAACATTCATTAGCTTTATTACTATTAAGGCATATTTATAAGAATATATAAGACTTATTTTAATAGTAGCATAAATGAATTTTGTTAATTTCCTGCATATAGTTTGTTGCGTCAAATATTTTACAGTTAATTGTAAAATATTTAAAGGGCCATTTATTTTTCGACCAAAAACATTTTTATTTGAATTAGCGGAAATTGTTGTACTAATTATACCAAACCCTGGTATAATTAAAATATAGCATAATCTTGATTAAATCAATAGTTAATAATAATCTATTGTTTTTAACACTCAAAAATTTAATATTCTTGCTGGGACTTTATCTTAAACTAAATTCAGTTTAGAAACATTTAATCTATTCATAGTACTTTTCAACTTTTTAATTTTATCTAAACCAGTTTTAATCAAGTGATCTTTGTTTTGAATTATTATATAAGCTTTTCTTCATTTAAGAAAATTAATATGTTTATTAGATAATAAATGATAATGATCAAAATAATTAATAACTTTTTTGGCTGAACCAAAACTCGTTGAACCATAATAGTACGTATCTTGACTTTTTCTATATCCTATATTACCACCTAAAAATTCTTTTATTAATATTAGCAGATTATTTTCCTTTTGATCTATTTGAAAGTTCAAGCGTACTTCAGTATGATTATTACGAGTAATAAGTTTAATCCGGAAGCTGGCATCAGCATCAGAAAATCCGGCTAATCATAAATTATTTAAGTTTTTACTAGTATTTAATTTTAAAATAGTTATATTACTAAAATCTTTATATTTATGATTGCTTAGAATATTTTTCTCTATTTGATATAATTTTTTATTTGTTCTTAATTTACCATTAATTAAATTAATTACTCTTTCCATACCTTTTATACTTGCTATTACTAGAATTACAGCATTATTATTTTTAACTTTATGTATAGTACCGTAACCTATTTCTTTTTTTAAATAATAAGCTAAGGAACTATCTAAATAATTAAATACAATAACTAATTGCTGTTTATTACTAAAATAACCATCACCGTCTATTAAACCTGCTAAATAATGACCCAATTGACTGTCGTTTACTGGTCTTAGATGAGTTGGTACATGTTTAGATATAAGTTTAATTTTTTCTGTTTGCTTAGTTTCGTTGCGTCTAGTCTCTGAGGTATCAACATTGTATTTACTTAATAAAATGTTGTTACCTGCTGATTTACTTCATCGTTTTAAAATTTTTACTATATCATTTAAGATTGAGTATTTAAAACTAAATATAGAAGTGGTTCCAGCAAATAGCAACGTTATGAGGCCTATATATTTAACCTCAGGATGTCCGAAAAATCCAATTCTTCAAATTTAACTTTTCATCTATGAAATAGATAGTCTCTTGCTAAATTCAGGTACCAGTAATAAATTATTCTGGGCTTGTGTTATATATTTAATGAAATATATAGGAAGAAACCGACTGTACATTAAGCAACATTTCAGCTACCTACCAGTGACCCAGTCTGTAGCGGTCACTTAAATAACCGACGGTCTTTGAATGAGAAACTCATTAACCGTTAACACTGATATCGCTAATATTTATACTAACTTTTTCTTATATATATATATATTATAACATATACTCTATTGTATATAATTATAACTTAAGAGTTGCAAGTAGTAATAACTAAATATTAACTAAGTCTAAGGTATATTATTAAAATAATATTTGCTATTTTGGATCTTATATTTTTTTACATCTGTCCTAATAACTTTATAGCTTTATTATACTAAACCTTGACTTTTTTTCCTTATTTACACTTTTTATTATTATTTATAATTCTAGTTTTCTCAATCATTTTTAATCTTTTTTCAAAAATAAGATGATTTTTTTCGAGTAAATCCTTATGAACTTCTTTTCATAATATATAAGATAAAGACTTTTTAGTTAATAAAGTAAATTTATCAAAATAATGAAATGTGTTAGCACAAGCTTTAACTCCTGAAATACGATATTCATAAATACCTTTATAAAAGTGTTCAGATACTTTACCACTGTTAAATAATTTACACAATTGTTCTAATATTACTTTATTAATTTCTCCTTTTTGTGATATATTAAAATTGAAACTAAATCCCTTTTTATCAAGTATAGAACATGTAAAGCAACCCTCACCATCCACAAAACCAGTTAATCAATAATTATCTAAACTAGGTAATATAAATGTATCTTTGAATTGTATTATATCTAATATTATTCTTCCTTTCGAAGCCCATTTATTAAAAGCTTCAATAAAAGTATATAACTTAATTTTTCTACTAGGTAAAATCAAGTTTCCATTAAATATACTAATAATTATTTCTATTTCTTTCTTATTTTGAGTAACAAATCTACTAGTAGAAAGAGATTGGGAAATAACTTTACCAAACCCTAATGTCTCTTTTATATAGTATAAAATTTTTATATCACTAGTACTTTGTACAATTACAAAGCATAGATCTCCTCTATTGTTCACTATAAAAGATCCTTCACCTTCAGTAAATCCGACAAACCAACATAAAAAATCAATTGAAGGCTCTAAACTATTAGGTAAATAGGCTTTATGCTTGTGATAAAAGCTTGAAAAATCAAAATTTGTTATATTTTTATTAGTCATATTATTTTTCATATTATATTATTTAACGTTTTTTATAGAATTATGTATTTCTATATATTTATCTATATCATTGTATAATTCATAGCTAAAGTAAGTCGAAGCAGATAAACTTATTAGTAATACTATTATCAATATTCAAATATATATTATGTTCATTTCTCTATTTAAATTAATTAGTTTATTTAAATATTTATTTAAAGTAACTCCCAATATACTTATATTAACACTTTTAATTATATACAATTTTATAAATAATTGTATTGATAAAATAATAATAAATGTAAAACAAATACTATTTAATCCTTGTATAGAAATTAATAAATCTTCTAAAGGACTAGTAATATTATCATTAATCAATTTGTTAATTATATTATCTGAAGCAATATTATTACTATTGTTAATTACAGTATTTTCTAAGTTAGCTAAAGCAGTTTTTCTATTTATACCGCTTATACCTAAATGTATTAAACCACCTGCCATACCACTACCTATAATTATAGCTACTTTTTGTATTGGAGGTAAACTTGTTTTACCTATTGCAGTACTCACTGCACTAGCCATTCCCACAATAGTAGCACCTGTACCTAGTTGACTTCCTACATGAACCATACCTTTTGAGAGTTGTGTAGCAGCATCTTTAGTTACATTAACTTGCCCATGGAGATTAATAGTATCTTCGTCATTAATATACAGTATAATATCTATATTACTAGGCAATAATATAATATTTATCATTAATAATAATAAAGCTATAATAAAAGTAAATATTTGTATATATCTAATGGAATTATTTTTTGATAATGTAAAATTATCGATATATAACATAGTAAAACTAAATATAATAAAAAATGTAAATATTTTCAAGAAAAGATGTTGATATAATATAGGATCACCACCTCCAGCTACCTCAAAGAAGGATGTATTGAAATTTCTATCAGTTAATATCATAGTAATAGCTCCGGCCAACACAGGTAAAGATAATAATAGTAAGACAGCAGTAACTACTACTGCTCATCCAAATAAAGCTAGTTTATGTAATCTTATACCTGGACTTCTCATGTTTAAAATTGTAGTAATGAAATTCATAGCACCCAATAAACTACTTATACCAGCTAGATGTAAAGCAAATATAGCTAGATCTACACTAGGTCCACTATGGCTTTGTAAACCAGTTAAAGGTGGATAACAATTGTGTTGGTAACTTCATTTATAAAACAAATAAACTATGGTTACATTCAGTAAATTTCTTTACTGTTCGGACTATACCTTCATCTTAATTATATTTCTGACAGATTTTTTCGTAGGTTCCTAATAATTTCTCTTATTTCATTCAGTTTATCATAATTTCCTTTATGTTTTTTATAAGATCTGGCTCAAATTCTATATTCTACGGACTTCATACCTTTCATAGTATCTTTAAAAAAGTCTATTATGTTTTCAATTGCTCTAGAGTTAGTAGTGTCTAAAATATGATAATTATACAATTCTTTATATTTCACTGGATTTTTAATATGAAGCATATGACCTATTGCATCTAAAACTATCTTATCTAATTTTTGTGTTAGACCAAAACCGTGTACTATTCTTTTTGAATCTTTTGTAGTTAAATAAAAACTACCTTCTGCTTCTATAAATCCAATTAATCAACTTTTACTCATGATACCTTTAACTGTATTTGCATTTATTAAAGGTAAACTCACATTGTTTCAAGCTGGTGATATATAATTAACATTTAATTTAGAATTTTTAAGTTTTAAAAGTTTATCATGTTTATCTATTTTACTTAAATTAACATTATTTAATATAGATAAAGCTTTTTTAAATTTAATATAATCAAAATATTTACTAGTTAATAAGGGATATTTATCAAAAATAGGTATTATTATAGATTCTATAGTCTTTCTATCTCTTATAAAATATTGCCCTTTTGTACCATCTTTAGTTATAGAACCTACTCCTAATTCTTTTTTGATATAATTTAAAATTCTTAAATTATATCTAGATTGAGCCAATTTGAAACTTAAACCTCATTTATCTTCTTGATTAGTGATGGAAAAATTTCCATCTCCATCTGTAAAACCTACAAGTCATTCTTCAAATATAAATCTGTCATTTTTTTTAAGATGCTCTTCGTTAAGTCTCTGATGACAGGTAAATAAACGTTTATTTACCTGTCAGGCGTATTGTCCCCTTGATATTCACATTTTTACATACGCATGATTTAATACAACATAATATATTAAAAACATACATGAGTAGTGAATTACATGTAATACTAAATGAATATAGTATACTTGAGGATGTTCACGCATCGAGAAGAGTTTACTATTATCTATGTTACCATAGATAAACTCCCTAATTCCTTTAAGAGTTCAACCTGTACCTGCTCCATTTTCTATCATAGCTGCAAATAAGAATAAAACTAAACTTGGTATTAACAATCAAAAACTTATATTATTTAATCTAGGAAATCTTTAACCTTTAAGTAGTTTCCTACCCGGACGGACTATGTCTTCACCATTTAATGGGCTTCGCGTCTAGTCTCTGAGGATCCTTTCTTCTTATGAAGTTTGTTTCCTGCATATTCTTCCCATGTATATATAATTTTTACTATTAATTCGGTTAAAAAAATAACCTTATGATTTTATAAATCCAATTAAGTGTATATATATCTGTTAACAGATGAATAATTTACATCTAATTCGAGAGATTCTATGCATACGGCGAAGTGATAATATAAGAATTTACATTCTTACACGGCATTTCCTTTTTTTAGTTAAAAGATACACACATATACACATAATATTTTAATATAAGTTATTTAAGTGATCTCAATTAAAATATGTTCTTTTTAAATTAATATTATCTTTAAGATAATTTATTTTTATTACACCTTTTTCAGTATAATGATTATTTTCTAAAATTAAGTTAGCAGCTTGTTCTCAATCTTTATAATCTAAATATTTAGATGAATATAAAGCAAAATTTTTGAAATAAGTCATAATTATTAACAAAGATTTACGACTAGATGCTGCTATAATAAAGTATTCATTGCTAGTAGAAATTTGTTTTCTAGTATTTAGATTACAGTTTAAGAATGTACTAATTTCTGTTAATACATCAAAATAACTATTTTTAATTATAGGTTCATACATTCTTTGTTCTATTCTTAATCTACAAGAAATCTTTCTTTTTTTAGCTCCATCTTCTAATTTAGTGTGTTGAATAGAAAAACTTCCATCAGCATCTACAAATCCCGCAAATCAATTATCCTTATCTAAATCCCCTTTTTTCACAGAAAGTTTTTTAATTTCAGAACTATGATTCTTGTTTATTCAATCTATTAAATTATACAATTGTATAATTTTTGGCGTTCTTAATTCACCATTAATACATTCAATGATAAATTTAAGACCTTTTACAGGTGATATTATTAAGACACATGCATTATCTTTAGGTTTGTATCTAATAAACCCATAACCTATTATTTCAAGTAATTTTTTGGCTAAAGGTTCATTTTTTATATTAAAAGTTATACAAAATCTTGGATTATGCTTTTTTTTCATATTATATTTAGGCATTCAAATATAACCATCTCCTTCAAAGAGTCCGGCTAAATAAGAGTTTATATTTATTT
>Ga0213881_10000139_pt1 | contig 58634 bp, 56 predicted proteins | sample BarmaccoBMER_R08_FD_160104 | JGI IMG/M metagenome (GOLD analysis project Ga0213881, IMG submission 160104) | Barbacenia macrantha exposed rock microbial communities from rupestrian grasslands, the National Park of Serra do Cipo, Brazil - ER_R08 ...
GACCGGCCACCGGGACTCTGCCAAACCCATCACCGCCGGCACTGGGCCGACGGTGGTGACACCAACATCGACAACTGCGTCCTTTTATGCGAGACACACCACCGGCACGTGCATTGCACTGGCTGGGAGATCCTCATCCACCCCGACCACGTCACCTTCATCCCCCCAGCAATCATCGACCCTGACCGCACACCACTCCACAACCCACTCCGCTGCTAAGTGATCGCACCCGTCAGTGGCCTCGGAGTGGATCGTGACCTTCCCACCCAACCAGGCACCCGACAATCCCGACAAAGACCCCGACGGACTTGCGGCGGCGACCACTTAGCGTGCCCAGCCGTGCCCGGCCAGACTCGACCACAGCATCGCCATCCAGGTCGATGCCGTCGGGCAGGTCTAGCCCGCCCGGGTCGGTGGCGCGCGGGTCGACGGCCTCCGCCAGCGGTGTGGCGGGTCAGGCGCGGGTGGTGGCGACCTGGCGGGCTGTTCGGGCGAGTTCGCGGTGGTCGTTGCCGGAACGGCTGTCCAGGGCGGCGGCCAGCGGGGTGAGGCGCTGGCGGGCCCGGACCGAGCTGAGCTTCATTACACCGGTGATCGCCCGGTGCGCCAGTTCCACCCCGTCGGACTCGCCAGCCTGGACGTGGATGGTGGCCAGCAGGATGTCGGATAGGGTGTGGGCCCGCTGGCTGGTGCTGCTGCTAGCCGCCCAGCGCCGCACCGACGCCGCGGCGAACGCCTCCGCCGCATCCAGCCGCCCGGCGTCGAGGGCCAGGCGCGCGGCCACGCCGTCCAGGTCACCATTCGGGTCGGCCGCGGTGGGCTGCCACAGCTCCCGTGCCTCAGCCAAATGGGCGGCAGCGCCCGCGGGATCTCCCATCTGGGCCAGGGCGGTCGCGGAATCGGCTTGTCCGCAGGCCCGCAGGGCCGCCCGCGAACCTTCCCCAATCCCCACGCGCTCGCCTGCGGGGATGCGCCCGGCGAGGACGTAGGCGGACTGGAGCATCTAGAGCCCCTCATTGGGCTGACCGCGCTCTACGGTGGCCAGCCCGGCGTAGCAGAGCACGCAGGTTTGACAGTAGGCGTCACCGGCCTGGGTGGCCAGCTCCAGCGCCTGGGTGTAGTGGCGCATGCCGCGGCCATAAAGCCCCCCGTCGAACGCGGCCCATCCGGCCTGAATGTCCAACTCGGCCACCGCCGCCATCAAGGCTTGTCTGACCGGCTCCGCGCCCGGAGACTTCAACAGCCCATGCGCCCACGCGGCGGTCGCGCTGCTCATCTCCGGGTCCGACCCGTAGGCGCGGCTGGCGTCAGTCAGCATCTGGCGGAACTCCCGCACCTTCACCACATGCAGCTGCAGGATCCGGGACGGCGCCGGCACCGGCGCGGGAACGGGCAGCGTGACCACCTTTCGAGCCCGCACTAACGGGCGGTTTGCCACCGCGACCAAGGCGAGGTCGAACAACGCCCGGCGATACACGTCCTCATCCACCTCCGCCTCAGGGCCGCTGGCCGTGTCCCGACCGCCAGGGTAGACGCTGGCGGTCGCAGCGGGGCCGAGGTTCATCCATTCCCGCGGGATCCCCAGCCCGTCCGCGATCTTCACCAGCACCCGGTAGCCGATCACCTGCCGACCCCTGATGATCTCCGAGACCTCGGACTGGCGCATTCCGGCCGCCGCACCGATCGCCCGCTGGGTCCACCCGTACTCATTGACCTGGATAGCGGAACTCAGGAAGCGCTAGCGACCAACAATTCTTTCCCGTCGTGCTGGCCCGTCATCAGCTGGCGGCGGGAGCTGATCCCGAGCTTCATGTAGATCTGCTGGAGATGGTATTCGATGGTTTTGACGGACAGGGTGAGCTTGGCCGCGATTGACTTGTTGCTGTGCCCGGCGGCGGCCAGCCGGGCGACCCGCTCTTCCTGGACGGTGAGCCTGGCCGCCTCCCCGCGGCTGCGCCGGCGCCGGCCACCGGCCACCGCGAACTCCTCACGGACCTGTTCGCACAGCCAACCGGCCTGGTTGGCTTCGGCGATCGCCGCCGCTTGGGCAAGCAACGGACGTGCCCGGCAGGGATACCCACGGCGTCGCAGGAACGCCCCGTAGCTCAGCAGCGTCTCCACCTGCTCCAGCGGCAACATGACCTCCTCGTGCAGGGCGAGAGCAGAATGAAAATGCATTTCGACAGCCTGGTAGTCACCCTCGGCTTCAGCGAGGCTGGCCCGGCCCGTCGCCGCGGCGATTCGCGGATAACGGCAGGGCAGTCGGGCAGCGCTACGATCCAGCCACCCGATCACGCGGCGCGCATTGAGCTGGCGGCCAGCGCTGAGGTGCGCGGCGATCGCGTATCGGGCCCACGGAACCCAGCATGGCTCGCCGATACCCATCCGGCTGCTCAGCTCCTCGAGCCGCAGGTAGAGCTCGCTAGCCGCCTCAAACCTTCCGCCCCGAAGCAGCTGCTGACCGCGGATGTTCCAGAGCCGAAGCAAGGTGGATGACTCGCCGTGGGCAGTGGCATCCGGCTCGATCCGGTCACACCACTCGCCAGCCTCAGCGCTTCGGCCCATCTGATGGAGGATCTCGGCGCGAATGGAACCCGAATGGAAAGCGTCTGCGGGTAATGGAGTAACCGGAGAGCCTGCTCGTTCGGCGAAGCCGAGCGCCTCCGCGAGCCGACCCTGCCGTGCCGCTACGATCGCCTGAGTGATGGCTAACCCGTTGAGCATCTCGGCGGCGTCGCTATGCTCCGCGACAGATACCAGCATGTCCAGAACATATTCGGCGTCCTTGAAGCGCTCGGCAAAGGTGGCAGTAATACTGAATGCGCTTAAGGCGTCCCACGAGCAGTACAGGTCACTCAGGCTGGTCAGCGCTTGCGCCTCGGCTGCCCTGGCGCCCGCCTCGCTTTCCACCAGTCCCCGCGGATCCCCGGACAGGAAAGCCAGATAACCCCATACCGACGCCGCTCGGTTCCGTAGCGATGTGGTGGCATTCGCGGCGAGCGTGTAAGCGCGGTCGGCGAGTGGTAGGGACTTAGCCGGTCCTGCCGATACCCAGGACGCCATCGCAGCATCCAACAACACCTCGATGGTCACTGCCGGGTCGTGCCCCTCGGCCAACTCCCCGGCTTGGGCAAAACAGGTCGTCGAATCGTGGTGCGCGCCGGTGGCGGAGAAGGCACGGCCGAGTATCCGCAACGTCGTTACCCGCTGAGCCTGCGTGAGCTGCGGCTGGGCGCGGAGCCGGTAGCAGACCGGGATCGCCTCACCCGGATAGCCAGCCACCAGCAGCGACTCAGCCAGCGCCAACAGCGCCTCAGCGCCGGCCGCCTCGCCGGCCGCACGCACGGCAACCCGCAGATGGCGCGTCGCGCGGGCGGGCGCCCCGGATCGCAACGCGGTCATCCCGGCATGGGTCATCGCCCTGATCGCACCGTCGTCACCGGTGAGATCGGCGCGCAGGGCATGGTCGAGGGCCTCCCCAGGCAGTCCCCGGGCGGTGAGCGCGGTGAACGCTCGCGTGTGCAGGCGAGTCCGCACCGGTACCGCCAGATCGTCATAGAGCGCCTGGCGGAACAGCGGGTGCACGAACTGTGCCGCCGTCTCCGTCTCCGTTTCTGTGTCCTTTTCTATGTCCTTTTCTGTGTCCTTTTCTGGGCGCACGAGTCCGGTGCGGCACAGCGCATCCAGCGCGATCTCCGCCTCCCCGTCGGTCAACTGGGCCACCACCGCGGCCAGCTCGGGGCGAAACCGGCTACCCAGCACGCTGGCCGCTTGCGCGCAGCGGAGCGCCACCGGCGGCACCCCCGCAAAACGGGTCAAGGCGATCTCCGTCCCCCTGGCCGCTGTCCCGGTCCGGGTCAGCGCGCTCACGTCCTCGCCCCGCTCCAGAGCTGCCGCCACCTGTTCCAGTAGCAGCGGGTTACCACCGCAGAGATCCAAGGCTGTGTGCAGTACCGCACCGCTGAGCGGGCCATCGAGTCGGGCCGCGAGCAACGTCGCCCCGGCGTCCCGGCTCAACGGCGCCAGCCGTTCCACCGCGGCATAGCCGTCATAGGCCAGGGCGGTGGTCAGCTCGGCGGCAGCAGATGGCCATGGTCGCAGCCCGCCCAACACCGCTACCGGCAGTCTTCTGATCCGGCGAACCAAGAACGACACGAGCGCGAGCGAGTCCGGATCAGCCCAATGCAGGTCATCGAAAGCGAGCAGGACAGGTTTGGTGGCCCTTGCCTCCAGCCAGCGCAGCACGGCCCCGAATCGGGCCGTCCCTGGCAGGTCCAGCAGGTTACGCGGCCCATCCACGGTGTCGAGGACTACGGCGAACAACCCACAAGGCAGCGATGCCTCCATGGCGTCGCCGCAACCCCATCCGACCCGGATGTCCGGGCACGCCAGCTTCTTCGCGGCCTCGAGGACCGTTGTCTTGCCCAGGCCCGCCTCCCCGACCACGAACAGCGCACCGCCCCGCCCAGCCCGCGCCCGGGATATCAAGCGCGTCACCGCGCCCAGCGCCGCCTCGCGCTCCAACGTGCCCCCGACACTCACGGTTACCCACCCCTCCAGCAACAGCCGCGTCTTCTCTAGGCGTCATTGCCCTACACAGACTCCGCAAATGGTCCTTCGGAGTCCCGTCTATCGCGTGAAGCACGTGGAGATCCTCAAAGGCGACGTCGTTACCAACCTCATGCCCATGCCCCGCAACTTCAGACACGGCAGCAGATACTCGATGTAACGCTTCGATGACGTTTTGTGACAGCGCCGCACAGTTTTCCTTATCATGGACTTCCCGATGCAGATAGGAGAGCCAGTGCCCTGATGCTGATACATGGATCAAAGCAGGTGGAAGGGGCGACACCCCATGCGGTGAGACCGGATCGCTGCCTCGGCGACCGCGGGATCCTGCCCAGGACCCCGTCTGCTGGCGGCCATGAGCTCTGCCCAGCTGCCTGCCAGCCTGATCACCATCACCTACCGGCAACAGGCCACCGATGTGGGCCTACCCAGCCTCGCCCTCGTGCTGACCGTCGTCTCGGCGCTGCTGCTGGTCGCGACCATGGCTAGTCGCAGTCTGCCCGGCACCGAGACTCACCCCAGCCTGCGAGCGCATCTCGACGTGCACGGGCACCACGCCTTCCATCTCCTCCAACGACTCCCACTCACTGAGCGGCCCGCCCGACCGGTCGGTCAGCGAAGCTGAGAGCGCACTCGTGGGATCCTCCGGGGGCGAGCGCGATCCACAGCGCAGCCAGGTCGCCAAGGAGGACTGCGAGGACCAGCCGGCGGCGCGGCAGACCAGTGAGGCTGGCGAAGAAAGCAAAGAGAAGCCGGTCATCTGGGTCGAGCTGTTCTTCGACCTGGTGTTCGTCCTTGCCGTCACCGAAGTCTCCGCGCTGCTGGACACCGAGCCGTCGTGGGCTGGTGTCGGCCGGGCGCTGGTCGTGTTCGTCCCGCTGTACTGGGCCTGGGTCGGCACCTCCGTCTACACCAATACCCGAGACGTCGACAACCCGCTCGACCGCGTCGGTATTCTGATTCTTGGGCTGTGTAGCCTGTTCATGGCCCTGACCACCCTCGAGGCCTATACCGGCCGCGGCGTGCTTTTCGGGGGCGCCTATCTCGCCCTCCGGACCATCCTGGCCGCGCTTATCTGGCGCGGCCGTCACCTTGTTCCCGTTCCGTTTCTGACTCAGGTGTTCATCACCGGGCCGTTGCTGATCGTTGGTGCCCTCCTGCACGGTGCAGTTCAGCTGGCCCTGTGGTCGCTGGCCGCGGCGGTAGACCTCGCGACCCCGATGCTGTTTCGCCAACTGCTCGCCCGGACCTCGTTTCATCCCGGACACCTGCCTGAACGGTTCAGCCTCTTTATGATCATCTTGCTCGGTGAGGCCATCGTCGCGGTCGGCGCCCCAGTTGCAACTGCCGGACACCTGTCTCTCCGGGCAGGTGTCGCCGTCGCGGTAGCATCCATCCTGGTCGGCGTCCTCGGCTGGATCTATTTCGAGTTCGCCAACCCGACCGTGCAACACGCGTTGGCCATCGCAAAGGTGCAGACAGACGTCGTGCGCACCGGGCTGTCCTACACCCACCTCGGCCTCACCGCCGCGATCATCGCCGTCGCTAGCGGCCTCACCACCGTCGTCGCCAGCCCCGGCCAGGACCTCGACCTCACCCCAGCCAGCTTTCTGTACGGCGGCTGTGCCCTCTACCTCGCTACCCTCGGCGTGATTTGCGCCCGCTTGTCCCACCTCGTTGCATCGCTGGTCCCGGCGGCCACCGCCCTCACCACCCTGGCCGCGCTGCCTCTGGCGACCCACACCCCGGCCCTCGTCGCCCTCGGCATTGTCACGCTCATCCTCGTGATATTCACCGTCCTCGAACACGTCGTTGTTAGGCGAACCCGCGCATAGCATGAGACCGCTACGTTCCCACCTCCCCCGACACTCCCTGACCGCCGAATACGACCCCGAGCGAGGTGAGCGGGTTCTGGCTGCCGCGACGAGGTGTCACGACCGCAGGTCAGTCGGCAGCGGAATGGAGGTGCCAGGCAAGTTATCGTTGTTGATGAGGACTCCGTACCAGATGCGGCGGGCAAGACGCCAACCCTCCGGGGTCTGCGTGATCTCATCGACGTTGATCGAGTGGGCGGAGTAACCCTTGCCTTCGGCGGTGCGTCCGAACTCCCACATCGGCGAGCGCGCAACGATGATGTCACCGTCCTGCTCGACGTAAACCTCCCCGGTCATCTGGAAGAAGAATTCCCAGCTCTCCCGCATCGGTTTGATGGCGTTGACGATCGCCTGCGCGCCCTTGATGGGACCGGCGATGTCCGGTAAGCCTCTGAGGTCAAGGATACCCTCAGGTGTCCATAGGTCGTGGTACGCAGCGAAGTCGCTCCGATTGATCGCATCGTTGAATCGGGCGACTAACTGTCGTGCGGCGGAGATGGCTTCTAGAGAAGCAGCAGACATGACGGATCCTTTCCGGAAAGCGGGTGGGTCCTATCGGCCGTGATACGAGACACATGCAGATCATGGTTACTTATCAGGCAGGGTAATCGACTGGGAGTGGCGGAACACGTTCAGCGGGTCATACTTGGCCTTGACTTGCTGAAGGCGCCGGTAGTTTTCCTTGAAATAGAACGTGTACCATGGCACACCGGAACGATTCTGAGTTGGATCCATGATATCTGGATCCGGGCAGTTGACGTAGCAGCCGTCACTTGCTTCATTCGGTACCGGATATCCTCCCGTTTCCGCGTAGACGTCGCTGTAGATGCCTCGCAGCCACTCCAGGTTCACCGGGTCCTCACTCGAATCCGTCCAGAACGTCTGGTACAACATCATGAACACAGAGTCCCGATGCGAGGACGCGGTATGGGACGAGGACACGGCGTTAATCATGCCACCGGCGAAACCGAGTAAGGCGACATGCGAGGTCGGGTTCACGTAGTCCGTCCTCGTCACATGCTTGTAGATCTTCGCGATCTGCCCTTCCGTCAAACTCTGGCGCATGTAGGCTGATTTGTGCGCATCGCGCTGTGTCGGGTTGGTCAGCGTGGGATTGCTGGTGCCGAGGTACTTCACCGACGCCATCCAAGGAAGTCGGCGGGCCGGGTGCAGGTCCGGCAACGGTCCCAGCTCACCCACCGCATGGATCATAGGATGGGTTTGCACGCCCGTGTCGCCGATGACCTCCTTGAGGTAGTCCTCCAGAAGCTCATCGGCGTTCGGCACGCCCGCGTCGATTTGGGTCACCATCCCACAGCTTGGATTCGACTGATGGTTGGCCATGAGCACGCTGCATAACGCTCGATACGGGGAATGGGGTGAGCTGTTGCGCTCGTGCCAACTCCCGTAATTCTTCAGCATTTGGATGAAGCGCCGCTCATCGAGCTGGCTCCAGGGCAGCCCGATGGCGCTTAGCAGGACCTCCCTCGGCGGCCGACTCAGCAGTTGGGTGGGGTCATTGCCAGCCGCACCGGGTGTGCGGAACCAGAGGCGGGTAACGATGCCGAAGTTGCCTCCGCCACCTCCAGTGTGCGCCCACCACAGCTCACGGTTAGGATCGGACGGATCACACGAGGCCACCATGCTCCTTGCCTTGCCCGACTTGTCCACCACCACGACCTCAATCGCATCCAACTGCTCAGAGGCAATCCCATGCGCCCGGGACAGGAAACCGTAACCACCGCCCGTAATATGACCGCCGACCCCACTTGAGTAGCAGAACCCGGCCGGGATCGTCACGCCCCAGCCCTTGTAGAGCTTCAGATAGACGTTGAGCAAGGACGCCCCAGCCTCAACAAGGAACGCCTCGCGCTGCTTGTCGAAACCTACCTGGTTCATCTGGGACATATCGACGATTACCTTGACGTCAGGGTTGTCGACGAAATCCGCGAAGCAGTGCCCGCCGCTGCGGACGGAGATCTGCCTGCCCGTCTGCACTGCTTCTTGTACCGCCTGGATAACGTGTTTTGTCAGTCTTGGTAGCACGACGTAGTCTGGTCGGCTCACCCACCGCCAGTTGTTGCCAACAGTGAGGTCGCGGTAGCGCGGATCATCCGGCCGGATGATCACCAGCCCCGCGCTGGCGGCTCGGGCAGAGTCAGGTGCAACTCCAGTGGAACCTGATCGAACTTCTGTCTCAAAGGGAACATCGGACACTGGAGAACTCCTGATCGGCTCCTGCGCTGACATGCGCGGCAGCTACTCGGGGTTGGATTAGTTGTTGAGACGCTCGAGTCGGTCGGGTGAGTAGCGTTCTCCGGCCACGGCTCCTCGAGGTGCCAGCTTATCGATAGTCGCCAAGTCGTTAGCGGTCAGCTCAATCTCAACGGCAGCCGCGTTCTGCTCCAGATAAGTCCGACGCTTGGTGCCGGGGATCGGTACGATGTCGTTGCCCTGTGCCAATACCCAGGCAAGCGCGAGCTGGGACGGAGCCACCCCTTTGGCGTTGGCAAGTTCGCGCACCTTGGTGACGAGAGCATAATTGTGCTCAAAGTTCTCCCCTTGGTAACGGGGCTGGTCTCGACGGAAGTCGTCAGGGCTAAACTGGTTGGGGCTGGTGATGGTACCAGTGAGGAACCCCCGCCCGAGCGGACTGTAGGCGACCAGCCCGATGCCGAGCTCACGCAGCATGCCGAGTAGCCCATTTTCCGGATCGCGACTGAACAGTGAGTATTCGTACTGTCCCGCGGCGATGGGGTGCACCGCATGCGCTCGCCGTACCGTGGCTGGCGCGGCCTCTGATATACCCAAGTATCGGACCTTGCCAGCGGCGACTAGCTCGGCCATCGCGCCCCAGGTGTCCTCGATAGGGACCGACGGATCCACCCGGTGCTGGTAGTAGAGGTCAATGTGGTCGACGCCGAGGCGCCGCAGTGATGCGTCGCAGGCGCGCCGAACGTAGTCGGGTCGACCGTTAACACCCACGCGGACGCCATCCGGCCTTCGCTCGATGCCGAACTTGGTGGCCAGCACCACCTCGTCCCTGCGGCCCGCGATCGCCCCACCGACCAGCTTCTCGTTAGCGAATGTGCCGTAAATATCGGCGGTGTCGAGAAAGTTGATTCCTAGATCAAGAGCGCGATGGATGGTGGCCGTAGATTCGACGTCGTCATGTGGGCCGTACCACTCGCTCATCCCCATACAGCCTAGGCCGAGGGCCGAAGTATTCAGGCCTTGACCAAGCGTCCGCGACTGCATGCGCGTACTCACCTCTTTTTTGTCGTCCGACTCAGTTCGCCGTGGCTGGCGCTCCCCAGGCTTCTGTTTAGCCTCACCTCATGGGGTATCTGCTGAGGAACTTATCGATAACTTCTCCGACGGCCGTAGGGTTCATAATTTGCATCCCATGGGAAGCTCCGATAATCCCACATCGCTCCGCCTGCGGCAGCCAGCTCATGAGGAAGTTCTGCGTTTCTCGGAAGCCAGGCATCACCGCCTCACTTTCTAGTCCAGTGACCGCAAGCAACGGCATGGACGGCTTACGGGATACCAGCGTGTCAGCCTCAGACTTCTTGAAGCCCCATTCTCTCAACGCGGGGAAGTCCACAAGAAACGTCGCGTCAGCACATTCTTTGACCTTGTCCCAGGTGTCCAGCGGGCAGGTTATCTCCACCGAAGCCAGGTATCTTGGGCCACATACGTCAGCCATGAACCCAGTCGCGGCCTCGAGCTTGTCGCCTTTTTCGAACAGGTCCATGCCGCGAGTAATCGCGTCGAGGTTGGCTTGTGCAGCATCCTGCTCTTCTCGTGGCAGGTACGGCTCCAGCAACACCGTCGAGTGCGCTCGCTCGGGGTAGGACAACAAGAACTGGAAACCTATCACCCCACCGAACGAGTAAGCCAAGATGTGCGCCTTCTCGATCTCTAGGTGATCCAATACCTGCGCAGCATGTTCAGCCATCTCCTCAATACTCAGGCTTTTCTTCTCCAACGTGCTGCCATGGTAACCCGCACGGTGATAGGTGATGAACTGGTACTTGTCCAACAACCAGGGGTTGAACTTAATGAGCGGAACCACGAGCCCGTCCGCGATGGACGTGCAGTGAATATCAAGAACCGGCTCACCCTGCCCTAAAACCGTGTACTCTAAGTCCGCGTAGTTGACCTTTACACGGCGATCGTACTCAATATCCCAGTCTCGACCTAAATAGAGCCCAGTGGTATCCATCACATTCCTTCCAGACGATGAGCGACGACTTCAGATCCGACAACCGTAGACACGGAAAGTCATCCCACACTTATAACCAGCAGCCAATGCACGTACACACTTTAACTCAAGCCATTCCCCCGTTGACGCGGATCGTCTGGGCGGTGATCCAGCGAGCCTCGGGACTACACAGGAACGCTATCAGCGGGACTACCTCATCAATCTCGCCCAGGCGGTTGGCCACCGACAACCTCTTGGCAATCGCGATTGATTCCTCGTCTTCAACCGGGTAGTAAAATGACGTGTTCAACGGGCCGGGAGCGACGCAGTTCACGGTGATACCACGCCCACCAACCTCCTTCGCCAACCCTTTAGTAAAATGTTCTACCGCACCCTTACTTCCGGCGTAGACCGAGTAGAAAGGGATCGTTGCAGCGACGATCGTGGTGATGATGTTAACGATGCGCCCGTCGTTCTCCATGCACCGGGCGGCCTCCCGCATGGTCAGGAACTTGGCCTTGGTGTTCACCGCGAAGCAACGATCAAAATCCTCGTCGGTTGTTTCAGCCAGGGGCTTCTTGACAATCAGGCCAGCGTTGTTAATGAGGATGTCAACTCGCCCTAGACGCTCTATCGTGTGGCCGAAGAGTCGTTTGACATCGTCGGGTTGGCTGACGTCGGCTTTCTCAATGAGCACTTGGCCGTCGTACGTGCGAAGCGCGTCGGCTGCCTGCTCAGCCTCCACGCGACGCGATTCGCCGTGGTGATTGATGACAATGTCGGCACCCATGCCGGCGAGTCGCTCGGCGATAGCTCTGCCCAGGTTACGGGTGGATCCGGTGATAATCGCCACCTTCCCCTTGAGCAGCCGTTCGCCGGTTACGTAGGAAGACGTCGCCGGAGTCCTAACCATTTTTTCAACCTCCCAAATCATCAGGACGCGAGAGCTTCGCGGATGGCGTCGTCTACCGCCTGCTTGTCCTGCTCGAACAGTGCAAACGTCGCCAGGTGGCCACCGATGCTTTTGATTTCCCGGAATTTTGCCCGAGGAATCCGGTCCGCATCCATTTTGCACTCGTCTGCCGGAAACATCGGATCGCCGGTGAAAGCGAACACGAAGGTCTTCGCCGTAATCCGGCTCAGCGCCGCAGCCAGGTCGCCCCCGGAACTCGGATCGGCCGCGTGGGTTTTCCGCACCACACTGATAAAGTTGCTGGGGTCCTGGAGGCGGGTGAAACCCTCGAATACGCTATGGATGAAGTCGTCAACGGAGGCGAAGCCGGCGGAGCGCCAAAGCTCATCACGATACAACTGGTGCGGCACCAACGTCATTGCCATCTGATGCGCCGCATGACGCAGGGAGGTCTGTAGGGCCTGCGGATCTGCACAGAAGCCGTCGTTCCACGCTGGATCGGAAGTGATCGGTTCCTCGAAAACTGTATGCAACCAGAGCCTGGTCCAGGTGGAAGGCTTAGGTGCTCCCGCAATAGAGGCGAGTCGTTTGACCATGTCGGGGAAGCGGATCGCCCATTCATAGGCTTGCAGCGCACCCACGGACCAACCCAGAACTAGCTGCAGCTCGTCGATACCTAGCCTCTCACGGACTAGTTGATGCTGGGCGAGCACGTCGTCAGCGATGTTGAGCGGCGGAAAAGCGCCCCGATCAAAGGGTGGTACCGTGTTGCTGGGCGAGGACGAGAAGCCGCCGCCGAATAGCCCGGGCAGGATGATGAAATACTTGCGCGGATCGAGAGGACGGTCTTCTCCGATCCACATCTCCAGCGCCTCCGGTGTACCACCCAGAAAGTTCGGGAAGAGGATCGCGTTATCTTTGGCCCCATTCAACTTACCGAACGTATCGTATACTAGCTTGGCTTTCGGAAGCGTGAATCCGGTTGTTGTCTGAAAATCTCCTAGCTCAAGGGTCTCCATGTTGCGCTCCTCCTTCGATCGCAGGTCTCAATCGCCTGCTACATCCCTGCCCTGATGAACTCTGCCGCTCGCTCGCCAATCATCACGATAGTGGTGTGTGTGTTCGCGGACGGAATAGTGGGGATTACCGAGCCGTCCGCGACGCGCAAGCCTTCCACACCATGCACGTTAAGCTGCGGATCGACGACCGCGAGCCGATCGACACCCATCTTGCAGGAGCCGACGAAGTGGTAGTAGGAGCCGGTGTTGTTGATAATCCACTCCCGGAGTAGAGCATCATCATTCACCGAGGGGCCTGGGCTGAGTTCTTGCAACCCGAGCTCAGCGAACGCTTTCGTGCCGTAGATGTCACGTGCGATCTTCATCATTGTCACGATCCGATCGATGTCGGTCGGCTCCGCACCGTAGTTCGCACTAATGTCAGGAGGTACAGTCGGATCGCTACTGCGTAGCCGGACCCAGCCTCGGGAGCGAGGTGCCACGAGCCCCGGCAGACTCAGGACCAGCTTGGGGTCCACCAGCTGTTGCACGGGCTGGATAGGCTGGCCAGTCTGCAACCGCTTGACAACGTTAGTAAAAAACGCTTCTCCAAAAGGGGCGCGGTGTACGAAGCAGATTTCAAGGTATGGCACCAACATCCCCGGGCTCGATGCCCAGAACAAGGCAACCTCAGTCATGTTGCCCCGCGGCTCGGCTCCCGGCTCTGCCATCTTCCCGACTGGACCGATCACTAGTGGGTGATCATGGAAATTCTCACCGACGCCCGGCAGGTCCACGATCACCGGAATCCGCAGCTGGTTGAGGTGTTCCGGGTTACCAATTCCGGACAACATGAGCAGCTTGGGCGACTCGATTGCGCCGCAACAGACGATGACCTCGCGGTCGGCGCGAGCGGTGCGGCGCTGCCCGTCAGCGACGTATTCGACGCCGACGCAGTGGTTATTCTCCAACATCAGTTTCGTCGCGCGTGCCCCGGTCTTCAGCGTGACGTTTCCACGACTCAGTGCCGGCTGGAGGTAGGAGGTCAGGACACCGCCACGTTTCCCGTCCTTAATGTCGACATGGTGCCATCCAGCGCCGAACTGCGAGGCGTTGAAATCGTCGACGCATGGATACCCGAGCTCCGCGCAGGCATCGATGAATGCCTGCGAGGCCGGGTTCCCGGTGTCCCTCGCGTTCACGACCGTAATGGGGCCGCCTTTTCCTGCGGTCGGGTTGGTGTCATCGAGCTGGTTCTCCAACTTCTGGTAGAAGGGCAGGGCGTCTTGGAATGACCATCCCGGGCAACCGTTGTAGGCCCAGTTATCGAGATCCGCTGGCCGGGCCCGTACGTGCATCATGTGGTACACGGCCGAGCCACCGCCGGTAGCTCTACCCGCAGCTGAATAGATCTGCCGATTGCCCAGACCTGGCTGGGGCACGCTGTTGTAGGCCCAGTCCAGCGCGGTGAGCAGCAGCTCGTTCCAACGGTACGGAACTTCGACCGCCTCGGGCAGGTCGCGCCCACCTGCTTCAAGGACCAGGATCCGGACATCGGACATCTCACCGAGCCGGTAGGCGAGAGTCGAGCCGGCCGCTCCCGAGCCGACGATGATGAAGTCGAAATTGTCCACCGTGGATCGCTCCTTCGGGGCTAATGGCTAGGAACTCAGGATGACGGAAGCGCTCCAAGCTGCGTCAGGAACTCGAATCGATCGAAGTAGAGGTTATATTCGATGATGAGCCCATTCTCAAGCCGCCAGAAATCTGCTCCCAGCATGTCAATTTTCTTGCCGGTAGCAGGCACCTCGCCACTAGGCAAATCCATTGGACCGGTGTGGGTTCCGAAGGCGTGCAGCTCGAAGGCGGCCGCATTGTCCGACTCCACGGTGATGCCACGGAGCTCATGAGTGAAATCTGGAATCGCGCGGAACTGCATCAAGATCCACTCTCGGTAAGCCTCGCCCCCCGTGAATGACCCAATAGGTGTGCGAACTTGCGCCGATGGGCTGATCATCGCGACCACCGTGTCTAGATCATGGGCGTTGAGCGCCGCGAAGAATCGCTCAGCCTGCTTAATCAATGACATACGACTACTTCCCTCCTCGCCATGGAGTCGGTATCGACGCAGATGCACTGGTTCGTATAGTGTCGCATACTATCGACTCTTCTTTCTTGCTGTCATTACTGCGTCAAAATCAGCTTCTCCGAAGCTGGACATCAGATCGGCGACTAGGTACTCAAGGTAGTACTTACCCCACATCGTTTGCCAGAGCGAGAATTGGGGATCGAACTTCTCCCCGCGCCTGTTGGCCAGATGAATCTCAAGGTCCCAGATCAGCGAGTTGAACTCCGGCTCGGTGAACGGATATCCGAACTGCTCGGCGGTGGCGATGACCTCGTCCTTACTCTTTACCTTTAGGTGGTCGAGGAGATCGGGCTGCGTCGCCACTGTGCGCAAAAAATCGATCACATTTCTGCTGCTCATCCAGTCTCCTGTCCGTGCGTTTAAATGAGCGACCGTAGCTCCTCGTCTGTGTGTCGGCTCACCACGTAGTTGACGAGATACTCGAGATGGCGTCTTCCCCACATCTCCCGCCACAGCCGGCTCGTTCCGTCGTACGGGTCTCGGTCCTTGTTGAGAATGACGTTGGCCTCCAACTTCCCGACCACCTCCGCCACCTCCTCCGCGGTGAAGTCGAAGCCCTCGTTCTTAGCGTGGAACAGCAGCTCACTGAGGTTTCGCCGGTTGTAGCGGGCGAGCACTGCGGCACTTTCGTGCGCTGCGGAGAGGAACTTGAGAAAGCTTTCCTGGGACACCGGCTTCTCCGTGGGTCATGCGGACACGGTCCGCTGAGGGCCGTACGGACGGGGCTGTGGGCCTATGATCCAATGTTCCTGGACGAGCATCGTGTGGATGTATCGCTCCTCCGCGAAGAGCCGATAGTCGGCGCGCACGATATCCTGCTGCACCGAGCGCTGCGCAGCGAGCGCGGCGTCCACACTGTCGTACCAGAGCTGCTCGACGCAGTCGAGTACCGCCTCTCCAACAGCGTAAGCGCCGTCTCGGACATGGCCCTGGCGGTAGCGACGCAACCCCGGCAGTTCCAGCACCTTGGCCGCGTGAGTATCGAGACAGTAAGAGCGGAAGCGCTCCAGCGGCAGACCCTCCTTGCGTTTGGAGAGGATCAGCAGTTTGGCCATGCCGCTGTCGTGCGTCTCTTCGGGCCCGTTACGGATTATGTGGGTTGTGGTGTCCAGCTCCACGGTCCGCCAAAAGGCTGCCCAGTTCGGCTCGTCGCGGCGGGCGCCCTCCAGGTATTCCTTGGACTGCAGCGACTCGATCTGCTCCTTTTCATTCTCCAGCCAGATCTCGGCGACGCCACACCACAGCGGGTCGGCGTCTTCGCCGGGGAGCGCGACGCGGGTGTCGACGAGGTACCTGCGGATCTGCGGAATCTTGCTGGCGTAGCGTACCGCGTGGACCTCAACCCAGTAACGTTGAAATTCCGCCTCGGTCATCCCCGGGCGTGGATATGCGAAGATGAACTGATGGATCATGGCCGTTCCACCGCTGCGGTTCGAGCGGACGTTTGATCAGACAAGCTGGAGACGCTTGCGCTCGGCAGGTTCTTACCGCGGATCAAATCAGCTGCCTTCTCGGCGATCATCATCACCGCAGCGTTCGGGTTGCCGTTGACCAGTTCGGGCATCACCGAAGCGTCGGCGATGCGCAGTCCCTCGACTCCGTGGACCCGCAGCTGGTCATCGACCACCGCCTCGCGGCCGGTGCCCATCTGACATGTACCAGCCGGGTGCCACACGGTCCCGGCAACTTTGCGAATGTAGTCGCGAAGGTCGGAGGTGCTGGTGATGGCTTCCCCGGGAGCCAGCTCCCGCCCCCGCAGGTTGTTGAACGCACTGGTATGGACTAGCTCTCGCGCGTACCGGATCCCATACTCCAGCGCCGCGAGATCCTCGTCCCTGCTCAGGTATTGCGGGTCAACCCGGGCCAGAGCCGTGGGGTCGCTGGAGGCCACCGTCACCGTTCCCCGGCTGCGGGGCTGCGACAGAACAGGCGCAAAGGTGAAGCCTGGGCCGTCGGTCAGGTACTCCGGCGCCACGAACTGCACAGGTCCGAAGAAGTACTGCAGGTCCGGAGAAACCTGATCGGTCTGTGCCCCGCTCCACAGAAAGAGACCGCCTTCGGCCAGCAGCTCTGGAGGATCTAGCGGGACCAGGCTTTCGAACGCAACGCCGAGCAGCAGGTGGTCCACCAAGTTCTGGCCAACACCCGGTAGGTCGCGCACCACGGTAATATCATGCATCGCCAGCTGGTCTGCTGGTCCCAGACCGGAGAGCATCATCAGCTTCGGGGTCTCGAAGGTGCCGCCGGACAGGATGACTTCGCGCTCCGCCCTCATGGTCGCCACGCCGTTTGGGCCCGCATACTCGACCCCTCGGACCCGTCCCTGTTCGATGATCAGCCGCGTGGCCCGCACCTGGGACAGCAGTTGAAGGCTCTTGCGGCCCAGGTTCGGTTTAACGAACGCGGACGCTGCGGTAACTCGGATGCCATCGACGGTCCGGGTGGATTGGTAGAAACCGGCGCCCGCTTCCTGCGAGGCTCCGTTGAAGTCGTTGTACTTCTGGGTGGCGCCTAGCTCGGCGGCCGCCTCGACGAAAGCATGTGACACTACGGATGGCTTCTGGAGATCAATGATTGAAACAGGGCCGTCGTCGCCATGGTACTGCGATGCGGATCCGTGGTAGGTCTCCGACTTCTTAAAGTAGGGAAGGACCTCAGAATAGGCCCACCCGTGGTTGCCGAGCTGCGCCCAGTAGTCGAAGTTTCGGCGGTTCCCCCGAATGTACATCATTGCATTGATCGCACTGGAGCCCCCGAGGACCTTGCCTCGGGCGATGTCGATGGAACGGCCACCCAAACCTGGCTGTGGCACGGTCGCGTAGCCCCAGTTCTCGGCGCCCCTGGGGTCCCACAAGCTGAACATCGCATTCAGGCCCGGCGTATAGATGGCCGGATTGGTATCCATGCCACCCAGCTCCAGCAAGGCGACACTGCACTGCGGATCCGCGCTCAGCCGGGCGGCCAGCACGCAGCCGGCCGTCCCAGCACCAACCACTACATAGTCGACGCAGCTGTCGGTCATCGGTGCCTCCTTGTCCTGCTGGGTCCGCCTCAGCTCATTGGGTGTTTTTTCAGGAAGGCGTACGCTCCCTCGGCCACCGCGACTGGGTTCATGCTCTGCAGCCCATGCGTGGCGTTCGCGATGCCGCACCGCTCGGCCTGCGGAAGCCAGGTCATGAGGAACCGTTGGGTCTCCCGGAAGCCGGGCATGGCCGACTCGCTGTCGAGGCCCATGACCGCAAGCACGGGCATGCCCGGCTTCTGTTTCACCACGCTGTCCGCTTCCGACATCCGAAACTTCCAGGACGCGATCGCAGGAAAATCGACCGTAAACGTAGTATCGACGCATTCTTCGACCCGTCGCCACACGTCGAGGGGATTAGTTATCTCGGCGGCGCCGAGGAAACTCGGCCCGCACACGTCCTCCATGTAGCGAAACGCGGCACCGAGCTTGTCACCGGACTGGTAAAGCTTCATGGCGCGGTTAAAGGCATTGACGTTGGCTTCCACGCTCTCCGGCGACTCGCGATTCAGGTACGGCTCCAACAGAATCGCGGAATGCGCTCGCTCCGGGTAAGAGAGCAGGAACTGGAAACCGACGACACCCCCGAAGGAGAACGCCATGATGTGCGCCTTTTGGATACCTAAATGGTCTAGAAGTTGCTTGGCATGCTCGGCGCCCTCTTCGATGCTTAGACTACTCTTCTCCAGTGTGCTGCCGTTGTAGCCGGCCCGGTAGTAGCTGATGAGCTGATAATCCCTAAACAGCGGAGGGTAGAACCGCAACGGGGTGATGAGGCTGTCCGCGATAGTGGTGCCGTGTATGCAGAGAACCGGCTCGCCGTCTCCTAGTACCGCATACCGTAGCTCGGCGTTGTTGACCTTCACCCGCCGGCTGTGGTCGACGTTCCATTCCCGACCGAGAAAAAGAGTGTTAGCATACATTGCATTATCCTTTTCGCTTCAGCCTGCGGGAACCGCGCTTACCGGGTTGGCCGGGGTGTCTCCGTCCAGCACCGTGACCCCGCTGAGGGCGCCCACATCTTGCAGCGTCTTCTTCACGTCCGGGTTGGCGCCGACGACGGAAATGGTCGTGGCCATGTCGAGGTCCTGCTGGGCGAAGGCAAAGACACGGGCGCAGCGGTCCGACATGCCGCGGAGGTCGGAAAGCTGGAGTACCACCTCCTTCGGGTGGGCGGCGATGACCCGCGTCAACTCAAGTCTGAGGGCCACGGCGGCGCTATCGTCTAACTCTCCGCTCAACGTCAGCTGCGCTACTCCACCGCTCAGGTCCAACCCGAGGTCGAACGGAAGGCCCGCTGGCACGATCCGTACCCGGACCTCCACGTCCTGGGGAGTTTTGGCGAGGGTGGGCAGGTTCGGGTCGTCGGTCCATCCCAGCCGGAGGGTGAGGGGATGGGGTTCCGTGGGCTGTGACGGCGCTTCCGGCAGGGTCACCGTCATCGCCTTGGGGTCGAAGTTCGCATAGCGGTTCCCGTTGATCCAGACCGCGTCGATGGTGACGCTGCCCGCTGGCAGCAGGTCGGGCGCTACCCGCAGGAGGTTGTCCTTGAGCGCGCCGAGCTGGGGCTTGAAGTAGAAATCCATTGGCTGCTTGGTGAGCAGCAGGTTCGTGTAGACGGTGGCCAGGTAGCACAGTTCGAACGAGTGATATCCCGACATCGAGTGGCTGCCCTTGAGCCGCTCGGTACCCAGAAGATAAGGGATGCCACTAGCCAGGACGTTGAAGTACACCCCGCCCGAGTCGTTGTCCGGGAACCAGGCGTTATAGAAGGCGAGCGACTCGCGGGCCAGGCTCAGGTATTCCGGTTCGTGGAGCGATCCGGCGAGGATGAGGAACGCCAGGATGCCCTGCTCCTGCTGCCACCACGCCTTGCGGTCATGCCAGATTAACCGGTAGAACTCCTGGCCGGGCGCCAGTTCCCGCTCGACCATGTCGTACCAGCCGCCGCGCTGCTTGTCCCGGCCCACCTCAGGGATCACGGTGGCGATCTTGCGGGCGAGCTCCAGGTAGCGGTCATCCGGATGCAGGTGCTGCACGCGCATGAGGTTCCAGGCGATTTTCAGGTTGTGTCCGATGATGGCTCGGTTCTTCTGCAGCGGCGTCTCGTGGTCCGGGGTCCAGTCCTCGAAGAACTTCTCGTTGACGAACGGGCTGTGTTCGTAGTCGGGGAAATGCGTGACGATCAAATTAGAGCAGTAGGTGAGCATGTCGGCGTAGCGCCTGTCGGCGGTCGCCAGCCAAAGGTTGATCAGATAGGCGGGCGCGTGGTCGCCGATCGAGTTCCAGTTCTTGCGGGCCCGGTTGTGGGTCAGCGACTCGGCGCGCGGGTCCATGGTCACCGGGTCCAGGTGGGAGAAGTAGCCTTCCCGATCCTTGTCCAGGAAATATCGGTCAAACAGGTTCACCGTCATCTCGGCGTCCCGCAGGATGCGGGGGTCGCCGGTCACCCGGTAGGTCTGGACGGGACCAGCCAGCGCATAGATCTGCTCGTAGGCGGGGATGGCGTCGAGATCGTCACCGAACTGCGAGGTGAAGATGTTGCGCTTGTGCTCCCCCTGAATGTCCGCCGCGGAATACCAGTAAACGACCTCCTCTTTCTCATCGATTGCCCGCATCTGTTCTCGCAGGTACTCTGTTCCCTTCTCGGCGGCCTGCAAGTACCGGTCCTCGCCGGTGAGCAGGTACGCGGTGGCAAAACCGTACACCATCCGCGAGATGGTGTCCGTCTCCTGCCGGGTGCTGGGCACCTTCTGCCCCTCTAGGGTCAGCTGGGTACGGTAGTTCCGGTAATCGATCACACCGTCGGGGAACTGCGCGTTGAAGTAAAACTCCGCCAGGTCACGGATCTGGTTGATCCACCAGTCCGGGGACTCGAAGCGCCACTCGCTGGCGGCACGACCTACCAGGATGAGGTGCTTAGCTTCAAAGAAGTAGTCGCCGCCTTCTGGGTAGAAAACGCCGTAGGCGAACAGGAAACGACCAGGTGTCAACAAGCTCTCCAGGGCGGCACCCGGGTCCTGGAACGGCTCGCTCGGATTGCGGATCACCTCGGCATAGGTGACGTCGGTCAGCTTGACCTGAAACTCGCGCCCGTCGCTGGTCTTGAGGCTGAACGTCCCCTCCGGCGCACCCTCGCTCGCCGTGACGTACCCGGCGATGGTGTCCGAGAAGGTGAAATGCATCTTGTCCATCGATCGTCTCCTTGCCTGCTGCGCGGGACCTGATTACTGGGAGATCAGGATCACCACACTGCGTGCGTTGACGCGGTAGCTGTCGTCTGGCTTGATTTCGATCTCATCGCCGGGAAGAGCGATGTCGAGCGGCGAGGGCAACGAGGTGTCGACCGCGCGCCGCCAGTGCCGCCCCGGCACCGGGGGCATCTCGAAATTCAGGTCCTGGCTGGACATGTTGAGCATCACGTGCAGGTCGTCGTCACCGTCGAAGCCGCCCAAAGTGAACGCCAACACCGAGGAACTGGGGTCGAACCAGCCGGGCGCGCCCAGCAGGCACCCGTGCCAGGCGATGTCGCGAAGACCACGTTCGTTCACCTTCCCGGTGAAGAACGCCGAACGGTGCACGATGGGGTGCCGGCTACGGAACGCGATCATCTCTTTGAAGAACCGAAAAGTATCCTGGTTCCGCCCTACAAGATCCCAGTCGAACCAGGAGATCTTATTGTCCTGACAGTAGGCGTTGTTGTTGCCTCGCTGGGTGCGCCTTATCTCATCGCCGGCAAGTATCATCGGCACGCCTTGCGAAAGCAGCAGGATGGCGGCGAAGTTCTTGATCTGGCGTGCGCGCAGCGCTTCGATCCCCGGGTCGTCCGTCGCGCCTTCCACACCACAGTTCCAGCTATCGTTGTCGTTGTTGCCGTCCCGGTTCCCCTCGCCGTTGGCCTCGTTATGCTTGGTGTTGTAAGAAACCAGGTCGTTCAGCGTGAACCCGTCATGAGCGATGATGAAGTTGATGCTGTTTCCTGGAGTTTGCCCGAAACGCTGAAAGAGGTCCGCGCTGCCCGCGATGCGGGAGGCGACCTGGCCTACCAGGCCTTCGTCACCGCGGACGAAGCGGCGGATGTCGTCGCGGTAGCGTCCGTTCCATACCGCCCAGCGACAGCCTCCGGGGAAGCTGCCGACCTGATAGAGGCCGGCCGCGTCCCAGGCCTCAGCGATGATCTTGACGTCGGCTAACGTTTCGGACAGCTCGATATCCCACAGCACCGGAGGGTACGTCATCGGAGCACCGTCCGGGCCGCGCGAAAGAACGGATCCCTCGTCGAAGCGGAAACCGTCGACGTGTAGCTCCCTGACCCAGAACTCCAGGCACTCGCGGATAACCTTCTCAACCAGAGGATGGTTGCAGTCAAGGGTGTTCCCGGCGCCAGAGTAATTCATGTAGTACTGTTTGTTCTGCGGGACGAGGTAGTAGTAGGACTCGTTGGCGATCCCCTTGAAGTTGATCACCGGGCCTAGCTCGTTGCCCTCGGTGGTGTGGTTGAAGACCACGTCGAGGATCACCTCAATCCCGGCTCGGTGCAGGGCCTTCACCATGTCCCGGAACTCCGTGATGTGCCGGCACTCCGCGGGGTTTTGGCAGTAACCCGGGTGCGGGGAGAAAAAGCCCAGCGGGTTGTAGCCCCAATAGTCACTCAATGGGGCCCCGTCCGGGGCTCTCCCTCCGATACCGGACTCGTCGAACGCGAAGACTGGCATCAGCTCGACCGCGGTGACCCCCAGTTCCTGCAAGTAGGGAATCTTCTCGATGATCCCGGCGAAGGTCCCCGGATTCGCCACCCCGGAGCTGGGAGATTTCGTGAAGCCGCCCACGTGCAGCTCATAGATGACCGTTTGGCTCATCGGCCGGTTCAGCGGCTGGTCGCCCTCCCAGTCGTAGCTCCCGATATCGATCACCGCGCCCCGCATCGAGCAGTCCAGGTTGTCGTCGGCGTCGCAGGCTCGGGCGCGGTTCCAGAGGTCTTTGGTCACGCCTCGCGCATAAGGGTCGAGCAGGATCTTGTTGTGGTTGTAGCGGTCACCGGACCCATGGAGATCCCTTGGTCCGTCGACCCGGTAGGCATAGTGCAGACCGGGTGCGGCTCCGCGCACATAGGCGTGCCACAGTTGAAACGTTCTGTTGACCACCGGGTCCAGCTCGATGGTCTCGCTCGGCTTGGGAGAGTCGGAGGCATCGAAGAGCAGCAAGGTGACCGCGGTGGCATCTGCCGCGTAGAGGGAGAAGTTGACGCCCTCGGCATCGGGGAGTGCTCCCAGTGGATGCGAGCTCCCCGGCTCAACGCGATACGTCATGACTGTTTCTCGCTCAGCATGTCGATGATCGTGTGAGCGAAGAGGTGGCACAGCGGTCCCGTCCGGCCGGTGACGAGGTCACCGTCCACGACAACATCCTGGTCGGTGTAGATAGCGCCCATGTTGCGGACGTCTCCGAACAGGTTGTTGTGCGCGACCACCGGGCGGCCTCGGACCAGCTCAGGAACCGACGCCACCAGCCACAGACCATGACAGATGATCCCTTTGAGGATGCTCGGGTTGGCAAAGGCGCGCTGCAAGAGCTCGGTAGCGGGCGATAGCTTGGTGACATCGTCGGTGAAGCGCAGGCGGTCGGCGACCATACCTGAGGGCACGATCACGGCCGCGAAGCTGTGCAGTTGCTCATCGCTCATGTTCTCGAAGCTCTCCTGGCACTGCAGCGGAGCTTTGTACTCGTGCCCGACAAAGGTCAGCGACGGCTGACCCCAGAGCCGGCTCAGGAGGTGCAGGTCGGCGCCTTCCTCGGCGAAGCGATGCTGGTAATAAGCGATCTCGGGCTCGTAATAGTCACTCTCGATGAGGACAGCGATCTTCTTACCGTTCAGCGGCATGATCAACTCCACTTACTGGCCGCATTTGATGTGGCCGATGTCGTCGGGAACATCGCCGTCGATGACGAGGTCGATCAGGAACGGGCCGTCGGTGTCGAGCGCCTGGGTGATCGCCGACCGCACTTCAGTCCCCGTTTCCACCCGGATTGCGGGCACACCCAGCGACTCGGCTATCCGGTCGAACCGAAGCTGGGGGCCGCCGAAGTCGAAGCAGGCCGGGAAAGCGTGTTCCGGCAGCCCACGCTCCCGCCAGTACTGTTGGATGTTGACTTTCAGGATCCGGTAGCTCTGGTTGTTGCACACCACGATCTTGGCGCCGATCCGGTGGTGCGCGGCGGTCCACAGCGCCTGGATCGTGTACATGGCACCCCCGTCGCCGGTGAAACCGAACACGGTCCGCTCCGGGTGAGCCAGCTTGAGCCCCAACGCTCCGGGCGCTCCCACCCCCAACGAGCCGCCCCGGGTCTGGAAGTAGGCGCCGGGCCGGGTGGGCACCAGGTAACGGACCAGATCGGGCGAGGTGGTGATCGCTTCGTCGAAGATGATGACGTCGTCGGGGGCCAGCTCGGCCAGCTCGGCCATGAACCGGGAGGCAGGCATCGGCATCTGATCCCAGTGCGCCTGATCGGCCTGGCGCTGGGTCTCCTCGTCCTGGTGCTTCTCCGCGGCGAGCTGGTGCGAGCGCTGCTCGGCTGCCTGCCTCTGGGCAGCCGACATCTCGCCTTCGAGTGATCCGGCAAGCTGCGCCAGGGTGAGTTTGGGGTCGCTGACCAACCCGAGATCGACCGGGAAGTTCTTCGCGATCGCGTCGGTGTCCAGGTCGATATGAACGATCCGCGCGCCTGGCGCGAAAGCCCCGTCCAGCGCGGGGAAGACCTCGGGGAACACGTAGGTGCCGCAGATCAGGACCGCATCGGCCTGAACCGTGATGGGTTGGCTATACGTGCCGAACATGTGCCCGAGCTCCCCGCGGAAATGGGGATGTGCCTCGCTCAGGTTCACCTCGGAGGAGTCCGCGACCCACACCGCCGCCCCCCAGAGCTCGGCCACCCGGGTCAGCTCCGGCTGCGCCTGCGAGAAGGCAACCCCGTCCCCGACGATAATGATCGGGTGCTGAGCGCCGGCCAGCAGGCGGGCCGCCTGGGTGACCAACGCGGGCTCCGGCACGGTGCGGGTGGCCAGCAGTGAGGTCGGGCGCACCTCTTCGGTATTGGGGGCGTCGAGCACATCCATCGGCAGCGCCAGGAACACCGGGCCCGTCGGCGGGGTGGTGGCGATCTTGATGGCCCGGCGCAACATCCGCAACAGCGACGTGGGGTGGGTCACCCGCTCGGCCCACTTAGTGACCGGCCGTGCCATGCCGACCAGGTCGGCCGCCATCTGCGCGTCCATGGCGTCGTAGCGGACCCCCGCGTCGCCGGAAAGCACGACGAGCGGCGCATGGCCCCGCTTGGCCTGATACATCATCCCGATGCCGTTGCCGAGGCCGACGCTGCTGTGCAGCTGGATCACGGCGGGCTGGCGGGAGGCGCGAGCGTAGCCGTCCGCGATGCCGACCGCCACCGTCTCCTGGAGGGCGAAGATGTACCGCAGAGCCGGGTAGCTGGCCAGCGCGTCGAGGAACCCCTGCTCGACGGTCCCCGGATTGCCGAACAGGTAGTGGATGTCGTCCGCGAGCAGCTGCTCGAGGAGGGCGAAGCGGCCGGTGCGCTGGCCTCCTGTCATACCCCCTGCCCTCGCCACCACCTGGTCGACTCCGACGGGGGCACTCATGACTGGGTAGCCGGCTCGGCGGTGTCACTGGTGACCCGGGTGCCACTGGAGACCCGGGTGCCACTGGAGACCTCGGTGCCGCTGGAGCCCCCGGCCCGGTCGGGACCGCGCCAGCCGTAGTAGCGGAGTCCGTGCTCGAGCACCTCGACCAACACCTTGCCGGTGGTGTAGGAGTCTCCGGTGGACCGCCCGGTGATAAACGGGTAGTCCGCGATCACCGAGATCTCATGCCCAAAGTTTCCGTGGAACTGGCCCTCGGGGCCGACGGCGTCGCGCAAGATGTACTCGAGCGGATAGGGCGGTGGGCCGATGTTGATATCGGTACCGACGAAACCGGTGCCGTCCTGGTAGTCGTACTCGATGATGTGCCCGGTGACGTGGCGGCCCTCAATGATGCTCTTGCGGTCGTCGGCGTTCCGCGCGAAGGCGAGACAGGAGACGCCGTAGCATTCCGCCGCGATGGGCCGGTTGAGGCCGTAGAAGATGAGGATCAGCTCATGGAGACGGTAGTTGTTGGCCAAATCAAGGAGCGCACCGCTGCCTCCCACGATAAGGATCGCGTCGTACTCACGCTCGACTTGGCTTCGGATCTCGTCCAGGCGGTTGTTATAGCTCTCGATCTCCCGTAGGTAGTTCGACGAACTCCGGTAGGGCCGCTCGGGCAGCCAGCCGGAAAGGTCGAGCGGGTGGTCAAGCCGCCCTGACTCGCTGAGCTCACGAGTCTTGTGGGCGTTCTCCTCCGAAGTCACGGGGCGGCCGAGCGGCGGGTCGATGAAGCTCGGGTCCATGCTCGCCGGCAGCGGCAGCGGTCGCCGTCCCTTGTTCGTCGCGAAGACCACCTCGTAGCCCTGCTTGTCCAAGGCATCGAGCGGACCCACCAGTTCCTCGCCCCAGAAACCCCATTCCGAGAGAATGCAGAGAACCTTGCGCGACATAGATATCTGTCCTTCTTCCGCTGTGGGCACGGCAGCTGCTGACATCAGCGCAGCAGAAGGCCAGTGGCTGCCGGGCAATCTCTCTGCACGCTAGCTACCGGGATGGACCCGAACATCGGGGATCGCCCTAGGGTTTAGGCTGCCCGGACGGCAGGTGCGACGTGCCGCACAGGATCCGCAGAAAACTCTGGGGAAAACCCTGGTGTTGGCCTGGCGTGGAGAAGGTCTACCGTCCAGTTCATTGTGAGCACCGAAGCAAGCATCGTCGTAGGAGTAAGCTGCTCGGCGGGCTCCGTGGCAGCTCTACGATGGGCTGCCGCGGAGGCGCGCCTGCGCGGCACGGAGGTCTGGGCAGTCCACGCCTGGTCGTCCCCGATGGAAATGCTGGCCCCGTACGCTCCTCGGCGCGGGGTGCCCTCGCGGGAGGCGCGCCAGCAGGCATCCGGCGCGCTGTTGACCGCCGTCATCCACTGCGCCTGTGGATCCGAGGGTCCCGCGGTCGGTGTGCGGCCCATCTTGGTCGAAGGTCATCCCATACCGGTGCTGCTCCGGTACGCCGCTGGCGCGCACCTCCTCGTGCTGGGCCGCAGGCTACGATCCGGGGACGTAGACGGTAGTACGCTCGGGGCGGTGGCCAGAACTTGCATTGCGTACGCTCGGTGCCCTACGGTGATCATCAGTGCAGAAGTGGCCGACTACGCCAAGTATGAGCCGGATGCCATCAGGGTGAGCGAGCGCGACGGCTGGCCGCCCTCTAGCCTACCGGTATGACACGCACGCGGCGCTACCGTAGCGGTATTCTCGAGAGCGAAAACTTCCCGATCGAGGACATTCTCGAACACATCACCCAGCCGGGCGTCACTGTGTGGCTGGACCTGTGCGCGCCCGATGCCGATGACCTCGCCACGATCAGCGAGAAGCTCGACCTGCACAGCCTCGCGGTGGAGGATGCTGGTCAGGAACGTCAACGCCCCAAGCTTGACCGGTACAAAAGCCACCTGTTCGTCACCGCCTACGCCGCCGCGATGGAGGCGACCACCGGGCAGTTGGAGACGTTTGAGGTGGCGGCGTTCGTCACCCCCAATGCATTGATTACCGTGCGTAAATCGGACCAGTTCGACATCGGCGGTGTGGTAGCCCGTTGGGACGCCTCGCCAGACCTGGCGAAGCACGGGGTCTCATACCTGCTGCACGGTCTGCTCGACTATGTCGTCGATGGCTACTTCGCCGCCGCGCAGATTCTCGACGACAAGATCGAAACGTTGGAGGACTTGCTGTTCGACGACAGTACCGTAGACCTATCCGTGCAACGAGAATTATTTGAGCTACGCAAGAGCCTGGTGCGGCTACGCCGGATCGTGCTGCCGATGCGGGAGGTCGTGAACTCCCTGATGCGCCGTGATCTGAATATCTTGAACGAGGCGATGCTGCCTTACTACCAGGACGTCTACGACCACGTCCTGCGCGCCATCGAGTGGACCGAGAGCATGCGGGATATCGTGACCACTGTCCTAGAGACTAACTTGACGATCCAGAGCAACCGCCTCAACGTGATCACCAAGAAGGTAACCAGCTGGGCCGCCATCATCGCGGTGCCCACCGCGATCACTGGATTTTACGGACAGAACATACCCTATCCCGGATCTGGTCATCTATCAGGGTTCTACATCTCAACCAGTTTTATCGTGATTGCTTCAATCGGGCTGTACGTGTTGTTCCGCCGCCGTGACTGGATCTAAGTTAGGGTGCCGGATCTCCCTAGTTGGGACGGATTATCGTCACAGTGCCATCAGCCCTGGAGGTCACGTATGCCGTGCCGTCGGGTGTCACCGCGACCTCGTCCGGGGAGTAACCGACGAATGCGGTGCGAATCACCGCCCCGGTGGCAGTGTCGATCACGCTCATGGTTTCGTCAGCGGTATTGACCACAAAGGCGTGATGGCTATCCCGGGCGACCGCCAGCCCGCGCGGCTTCAGGCCCACCGGAATGGTACTGTTGGCCTTCAGGAGGGAGGTAAGCTTCACGCCCAGCTGGGTCGGCAAGTCGATCACACTCACCGTGTTCTCGGCGTAGTTGGTCACGTAGGCATGACGGCCGTCGGGGTCGATCGCCACCTTCTGCGGAGAGCGGCCGACTAAGACAGTGCGCACCACCTTTTGCGCGTGGACGTCGATCACGCTGACCGAGTTGCTGGCACTATTGGCCACGTAGGCGAACTCGCCCCTGGGATCGATCGCCACCCCATCCGGGTGGGCACCGACGGGCACGGCACCGATCACCTTGAAGTTTGCGATATTGATCACGCTGACCGAGTTCTCGTAGTAATTGGTGACAAAGGCGTAATGGTCGCGGGGGAAGATTGCCACCGCGGTGGGGTTCGCACCGACAGCGATGTTGCGGATCACCCTTCCACTGCCGGTGTCGATCACACTGACCGAGTCCTCGGAGTAGTTGGTCACGAAGGCGTGCCGGCTGTCGGGATCGACCGCTACCCCGCGCGGATTGGCGCCGACACGAATGCTTCCGACCACCCGCCTGCTGGCGGTGTCGATCACGCGCAGCGCGTTGTCGGCGTAGCTAGCCGCGTAGGCGTGCTTACCGTCAGGGTCGACCGCCACCCCCTGCGGATCGCCGCCGACGTCCACGGTCGGGTTCGGGTTGTCCGCCGCGACGGCGGTGCTGACCCCGCCAGCGACAGTGGCTGCGGTGAGGACGGCGAGCACCGGTACGAGCATCCCGGCCCACCGGTGGAACCCGCGCCAGACTCGGCCGGCTGGCCTGGCCTTGCGATGCCTTGCTCCCGATCGGACGGTCATGCCGTTCTCCTCTTCATCACCGGTGCACCGCTAGGAGTAACGACAGCCTCGCTCTCGCGTTTCGCACGACGCCAGGATGATTACGCCAGGGTGGTTAGGCCAGGGGCAGCAGGACGCGGAAGGTGGTGCCGCCTCGGGGGGCGGTATGCAGCTCGATGCGGCCATGGTGGGCCTTCAGGATGGCCGCAGTGATCGCCAAGCCGAGGCCTGAGCCACCCTGGCTGTGCCGAGGGACACCGTGGAATCGGTCGAACACGTGCACCGCGTCCTCGGGGGGGATGCCGCGTCCCTCGTCGTGGACCTCCAGCATGCCCAGTGCTGTACTCGGCTGGGCTGTATCCGGCTGGGCTGTATCCGGCTGGGCTGTACTCGGCTGGGCTGTGTTGGGGTGCTGGGTTGGGTGCGGCTGCGGGGGCGTCCCGGCCTGGGCCACCGGGGGTTGGTTGTCCTTGGAGGGCACGTATCGGCGGACCGTCAGGTGCACCGCAGTGCCCGCTGGGGTGTGGGTGAGAGCGTTCGTGACCAGGTTGGTCACCACCTGCCGGAGCCGGTTCTCGTCGCCGAGCACGTGCACCGCGTCGCTGCCCGGGCTCAGCATCACCGGGCGGTCCGGCTCGCGCGCCTTCGCGTCGTGCACCGCGTCGGCGGCCAGCACGAGCAGATCGACGTCGGTGATGTCCAGCGCGCGCTCCTGGTTCAGCCGGGCCAGCAGCAGCAGATCCTCCACGAGCACGCCCATCCGAGTCGCCTCGGCCTCGATCCGCCCGGTGAGCAGCTCGACCTCGGCAGGTGTGCGGGCACCGCCGCGGCGGTAGAGCTCGGCGAACCCGCGGATCGAGGTGAGCGGGGTGCGCAGCTCGTGGGAGGCGTCCGCCACGAACTCGCGCAGCCGCTGCTCGGAGCGCGCCCGCTCCTCGAGTGCCGCCGCGAGCCGGCCCAGCATGATGTTGAGCGCGGCACCCAGCCGGCCGGTCTCGGTGCGAGGGTCGGCCTCGGGCACCCGACGATCCAGCTCACCACCGGCAATCGCCTCGGCAGTGCGCTCGATCCTGCTCAACGGACGCAGCCCAAGCGCCACCACGACCGTCGCGGCCATCCCGACCAAGGCCAGGACGATGCACCCCACGACGATTTCGATCACCAGTAGTGCCCGGACGATCGCGTCCACGGAGGAACCCAGCGGCAGTGCGATAGCCGCGACGCGAGCCTCCGGCAGCACGAGGGCGAGCACTCGCCATCCGCTGCCCCCCGCCCGGTCGGACACGGTGAAGGGATCGCCTTCGTGCTGCTCCAGGGTGGCCAGGTCCAGTACCGGGCCACCGCGCACCGGCTGGTTGATCTGCTGGGGGCCACGCGGCCCGAAGATCGTTATCGCGTACTCGCTGGGCAGCCGTTGCGGGTTGTGCAGGATCCGGCGTATCCCCAAGTGCAGCAGTCGCTGGTCCACCTGGTTCTGCAAGGACTGCCCCAACAGCAGCACACTCGCCCCGGTGAACACCGTCAAGCCGACCGCGGAGAGCACCAGCAGGGCGGCAATTAACCGGCCGCGCAGGGTGAGCGGCCGGCGCAGGATCCTCATGAGGCACCGTTATCGGGCGCGTCACGGGGCAGCCGCAGCGTGTAGCCGACACCGCGAATCGTATGGATCAGCGGCAGGCCCTGTCGGTCGATCTTGCGGCGCAGGTAGCTGATGTAGGACTCGACGATCCGGCCGTCGCCGCCGAAGTCGTACTTCCACACCTGGTCCAGGATCTGTGTCTTGCTGACCACCTTGCCCGCATTGGTCATCAGGTAGCGCAGCAGGTTGAACTCCGTCGGCGAGAGTTGTACGAGCCGCCCGGCACGACGCACCTCATGGGCCTCCTCATCCAGCTCCAAGTCGGCGTAGGCCATCGTGGCGTCGCTGGCGTCGCCGTGGCGGGCCGGTTGAGTGCGCCGCAGGATCGCGCGCAGCCGCAGTACCAACTCCTCCAAGCTGAACGGTTTGGTCACGTAGTCGTCACCGCCCGCGAGAAGCCCGGCGATCCGATCGTCGACGTCGTCGCGAGCGGTCAGGAACAGCACCGGCAGCTGCTCATGGACGGCGTGCAACCGGCGGGCCAGGGTGAACCCGTCGCAGTCCGGCAGCATCACATCCAGCACCACGATATCCGGCACGGTCTGCGCGAGGGTGCTCAGGGCCTGGGCGCCGCTGTTTGCGGCATGCACCTCAAAGCCGGACAGGCGCAGTGAAGCGCACAGCAACGTCAGGATGTTCGGCTCGTCATCGACGACGAGCACGCTGGCGCAGCGCTGGCTGTTCACGCCCGCTAGTGTCCCCCACCGGCCTAAGAGCAACCTATGGTTTAACCACGCATCAACCGTCGAGCACGTAGCCGGCACCGCGCACCGTGCGGATCCGGTCGGAACCCAGCTTGCGGCGCAGGTACCCGACGTAGACCTCCACGACGTTGGAGGACTTGGGCTGGCCCCAGACCGCCGTGGCGAGCCGGTCCTGCGATACCGGCTGGTCTGGCCGGCTGGCCAAGGCGACCAACACGGCGTACTCGGTCGGTGACAGCGTCACCAGCCGGCCGGCGACGCTGACCAGCCCGAGGGCGGTGTCGACGGTGATCGCCCCCGCGCGCAGCACGGTCCGATCCACTGACAGGTGATCGGAGATTCGCAGCCGCAGCCGGCTGACCAGCTCCTCTACCGGGAACGGGGTGGTCAGGTAATCGTCCACGGTGCTCCGCAGCAGCGATACGGTCTGCTCCCGTTGCTCGCGAGAGGTCAGCGCGATCACCGGTAGTTGCGGGGCGGTCCTGCGCAGCTCGTCGAGAAAAATCCGGGGATCCGGGCCGGCCAGCGCGACATCGAGCACGATTGCCGCGAGGGTGTGCGCGCGGGCGGCATCCAGCACGTCCGGGGCGGCGTCCAGGGTCCGGGTCTCGAATCCGGTGGACCGTAGCGCGTGAAGCACCCGGCTCGTGGTGTGGCGCAGGGGCACCATGAGCAGAACCGGATGCCCGGGCATAGATCGCTGGTTGCGCTGCATCGGCGGCAAGGCTTCCGCGCCATGTCGGGTTTGGGCAATCGGTGGGCGGCAGGATTACCCGACCGGTCCAACGGCAGCCACGGTGTCCCTGAGCGCGGGCACTTGAGGGCGTTGCCGGGCATTCGGAGTAGGGCCAGTATGCTGTTCGGGCTAACCAGTGCGCGCTCGTCGCGCTGCACAGCCGAGTGGGCGACCACAGGCCGGTAACGTTCTCAGATTGCGCTGGCTGGGTACCCCCTTCTCCCTACGGTTCCTCGGGTGCGACGCCAGCTGGAACGAACTCTGTGGGCCACGGTCTTCCTCGCCGTGCTCCTCGCGCCGGTGCTCCTAGCACCACTCCTGCACGGACCGCGTACCCGGAACGGCTCGTCGCTAACGTCAGAACTTCTGTCAGAACTCTCTGTGGGTATCGGGCTGCTCGCCACCTCGATGCTGGTCTGTGCGGTCGCGTTGCCGTCTCGGCTGCGCACGCTGACCCGCACTCTCGGCATCGATGGGGTGCTCGGTATCCACCGGTTCGTCGGGTTGGCCGTCATCTTGCTGGTGGGCTTGCACATCGTGTTGGTGGTGGCGGCGCACCCGGCAAACATGGCCCTGTTCGACGTCCTGCACGCGCCGAACCGCGCTCGCACGGCACTGGGCGCCACCGTGGCGCTCGGTGCGCTGGTCGCGCTGACGGTGCTGCGCAGGCGGCTGCGGCACCGCTACGAGGTGTGGCGTTGGGTGCATGTGGCGCTGGCCGGCACCGCGCTGGTGCTCAGCGGGCTGCATATCTGGTTGCTGCACCATCTGGTGCGGGATGCCGCGATGCTGGCCTTGCTCGCCGTTCTCGCGGTGGGCGTGCTGGGGGTGCTGGCCTACCGGTGGCTGTGGCTGCCGGTCCTCGGTGCCCGCCGTGAGTACGTGGTGCGCGAGATCCGGCCGGAGACCAGCACCGTGAGCACCCTGGTCTTGGAGCCCCGCCGACACGGAGCGCGACGCGGCTACCGGACCCTGGAGTTCGCCCCTGGCCAGTTCGCCTGGCTGCGCCTGAACCCCTCGGTGCGGGCCCAGGAGCATCCCTTCACCATCGCCTCCAGCGCTCACCTCGGACTGTGGACCGAGTTCACGATCCGGCACAGCGGCGATTTCACCCGCGAGCTTCGCCTGTTGCGCCCGGGCAGCTCGGTGTGGGTCGACGGCCCGCACGGCGCCTTCACCCTCGATCTGCGGCGCACCACCGGTCTGGTCATGATCGCCGGTGGGGTCGGCATCACCCCGATGATGAGCATGCTGCGGACCCTGGCGCACCGGCGGGACCGGCGCCCGCACCGGCTGCTCGTCATCGCCCGGACCGTGGAGGATCTGCTCTTTCGCCCCGAGATCAGGCAACTCCAGCAGCGGCTGGACCTCACCGTCGTCGAGCTGCTCCGCCAGCCGCCGCCGAGCTGGAGCGGCGCGTCCGGCACCGTCGATGAGGACCTGCTCACGGCACTGCTACCCGGCAAGTTCCGGCGCAACCAGCTCGACTACTACCTCTGCGGGCCGCCTGCGCTGGTCACCGATGTGCTGACCGTGCTCGACGGGATGGACATCCCGCAGCCGCGCATTCATACCGAGCAGTTCGACCTCGTCTAACCCATGTCTCATTCGTCCTCAGTTGTCTCAGGTGAGAAAGGCTTCTCTTGTGCGCTCCCCGGTACCCCGATTTGTCCGATGGGCCGTCGCCCTGGCTGTGCTTGTCGCGTTGACGGTCACGGTGTTCCAGTACTGGGGCACGTCGCAGTACGGGGCGCCAAGAGCGCACAACACTGCGCAAGATGCTGGGCAAGACACGGGGGGAGATACAGGATGGCGGCAAACGCAGTGGGGCCTGCTAGGGCCCGCGGATCGAGACCTGCTGGTCATGGTCCGGCAGGCTGGCGCCTACGGGGAGCTGAGCGGGCAGCGGGCCCAGCACCAGGGCAGCAGCGCTGTCCTGCGTAGCATCGCCACGCGCGTCGGGATCGACTACGGCACCCTCGACACCCAGGTTCGCTCCATCGCCGCCAAGCTCGGTGTGCCGTTGCCCGAGCACCCCACCGCGCAGCAGCAAGACTGGATGAGGGAGCTGTCCGCTCACTCCGGCCCGGACTTCGACCACATGTTCGCGCAACGGCTGCGCCTCACCGACGGCGAGGTGCTTCCGGTCATCACCAGCGTGCGGGCTGGCACCCGAAACGAGCTGGTCCGCTCGTTTGCGACCAACGCCGCAGCCCTCGTCAACCGGCACATGGTGGATCTGGAGAACACCGGGCTGGTGGACTATTCCCGACTGCCTGAGCCCCGAATGTCTGGGCCGCTGTCCCCCGCGGCGATGGCCCCCCCCGCTGATCAGGGCCGGCTGAGCCGGCACCCCGACCAGGTTGTTCACGCCACGCCAGCTCCCCCAGCCGGCAACGACGTGAACGCCATGGTCGCTGCCCTAGTCTTGATCGCCGCGCTGCTGGTCGCCCTCGGCCTGCTGGGGACCGCCAGCCGGCGAGTTCGGCGGTCCGGTGCTCGGCCCCCGCGCCGTGACAGCTCTCAGCACAGCTTGCCCCGCCGGTCCCCGCAGAGCCGACACGCCGCCCAGCGTTGGTAGCCAGCGGTCGCCGCGGCAAATCAGGCACTGACCGCGGTCACCGCGGCAAATCAGGCACTGACCGCGGTCACCGCGGCAAATCAGGCACTGGCCGGCCGAACAGTCCCAGCAGCACGTCCCAGTCGTCGTCGGGGGCACTGCGGTTACGCCAGCGCTGCCCGCAGGCCACACACCGCTGCACGACGACGACCTCGCCGCCCTCCCAGAGGGCCGCGAGTGGCTCCATCGCCGCGCCACACTCGGCGGCCCGGTCGCCGGGGTTGACGTCAACGTGCCGCGACCACAGGCACCGCGGGCAGTGATTGGTGTAGCCATTGCCGCGCACCGCGGTCCCGCAGTGAAGACAGGTGAAGTTCTCCCGGCGACGGGTGAACGAAGGTGGTTGCCTCATCGCCCGTCAGCATTCCACCCGTCTCCATATACCGTCAGTCCAGCGTTACGCTGGATCACCGCACGCCATGGGCACTGAGGTGGACGGGACGGGATCAGATCATGATGCGGGTGGTGCAGGCCGACGACAGGCGCACGTGGACGATCCATAGCAAGATCAGCTGGACTAAGCCAGAGCGGTCAGAGCAGTTCGAACACGACATGGCCGCCGCGGGTTATCTCCACGGCATCGCAATGCTGGGGCTCGTCATCGTGCTGACGCTCTTTCTGGTGTTCTGGACGCCGGTCGGAGTCGTCATACCGGCCTGGTTCGTGCTGTTCGTCCTGCTGGTTCTGCTGCTGGTGCTGGTGGCGTGGGCGCTGCAACGGCCCTGGGTCATCACGGCACACACCGACCAGCCGGTTGAGACGCGGGGCGAGCACTGGGAAGGGGTGGTGCGGGGCGTGGTCGCGGCCCGGGAGGAAATTCAGCGGGTCACCGATGACCTGAGAACGCGGAATGTCCCCGATGATGGCAGGGGGCCGCTTTCCCGCATCGCATCACCCAACGTGCCGTTCGGCAATGCGTGAGTGGCCCGGCGGGAATTCGATCGCAGGCTGTCCCGGATGACTCACTGACTGTCACCGGAGGGCGCCACCGCCGGTGATCGGGATATCAATTCACCCCTGCTGCGGTGGCGCTCGGGGCCCAGGGGGGGTTCGCTGGCCTTGTGGTCCGGTATGTCCCTCGAACTCGCTCTGCCAGTTCCGCCTTCGCCGGTTCCCCCTTCGATAGGGGAGCAGGCACCAGGGGAACTCTCAGCAACTGCGTGTTCACCGCCTCGTGGTGTTGCTCGGTGGGGGCGACCTGGACGGTGGAACTGCGTCCATTAGAGCTGGGCCCAGCAGAACTGGACCCATCAGAACTGGACCCCATCAGAACTGGACCCATTAGGACTCGGATCAGTGGACCGAGCGGCGCTGGGCCGCCCGGCGGAGTGGATCTGCTCTGGGGTGCCGACCCAGCAGCCAGCCCCGGAACACCAGACCGCCGACCTGCTTCGAGAGCGTGACCTGTTGCTGTTCCCGGTCGATCCGGTCCGGTCCCCGCCGCGGACCCGTAGCCGCCGGCTGATCGGCTACGTCACCCGTGACCCCGAGGTGATACGGCTGGCGCTGATGCTTGCCGACACCGTGGATGATGCTAGGGACACCGGGTACGAGCACCCCATGCTCCTGGCCGCCCGGTGGGTTCAGGCCGGGTACTCGGCCGAGGCGGCCATTCGCTGGATCACCGCTGGCGTGAGGTGGCCCAAGGCAGCCCAGACCGCCCTGCGCGCACCCCCCGGCTGACAGACACCGCCCCGCCGTTGTCACCGGGAAACGGGACCGCGACTATGACTTTGTGACCGTGCTCAGCAACGCTGCGCTCGCGGTGGTCGTCGTCGTACTCGTGCTGACCGGCGGGCTGATTTATTGCCTGCGAAGCTGGCGGCCATTCGGCAACGACGCCGACGTCGCCACCTATACCGCGCTGAACATCATGGCGCAGGCCTCACTCACGCTGCGGGAGCCGCTCTGCGCTGCCTCGGCGACCGCCGCGGCGCCCTACCTGCGGGAGATGCTGCACGGCATGGCCGTCGTCCTGACCAACGATAAAGCCGACATGCTGGCCTGGGATAGCAAGGCTGAGCAGGATGCCGACGCTAAGCATCACAGCAACTGGGTCGTGGGCGCGGTCCACGCGGTGCTGGAAACCGGCCGCCAACAGATCCGCCATCAGCGCGACATGGACTGCGGGCGCGGCAACTGCCCGGTCCGCTCGGTGGTCGTCTCCCCGCTGCAGGTGGACGGCGGCATCGTCGGGACCCTCGGTGTGATCAGCCAGCGAGCTGCTGGGGCGAAGATGATCCGGGCCACCCAATCCGTTGCCCGCTATGTCTCCAGCCAACTGGAACTCGCCGAACTCGACGAGTCCCGGGCCCGGCTGGCCCATGCCGAGATCCGGGCGCTGCGTTCACAGATCTCCCCCCATTTCATCTACAACGCGCTGACCACGATCTCCCACTGTGTCAAGACTGACCCGGAGCAGGCCCGTGAGCTGATCATGGAGTTCTCCGACTTCACCCGGTACTCCTTCCGCGCCGACGCGGAGTTCACCACGCTCGCTGAGGAGCTCAACAACATCGACCGCTACCTGATCCTGGAGAAGGCCCGGTTCGGGGAGCGGTTGCAGGTCAAGGTCCAGATCGCACCGGAGGTGCTGCCGGTGGTGTTGCCGTTCCTGGCGTTGCAGCCGCTGGTGGAGAATGCGGTGCGGCACGGGCTGGGCGGCAAGGATGATGGCGGCACGCTGTCAATCATCGCTGAGGACGCTGGGGCCGATTGTGTGATCAGCGTGGAGGACGACGGCATCGGGATGGATCCAGACCGGCTCCGTGAAGAGATGACCGACTCCCACCTCACCGGCGCGCATGTCGGGCTGGGCAACGTGCACGACCGGCTGCGGGGAGCCTTCGGTGACGAGTGCGGGTTGGTGGTCGAAACCGGGCCAGGGATGGGCACCAAGGTCAGCATGAAGGTACCCAAGTTCAGCCGCGGGGTGCGCGCCATCGCTCCACCAACGCCGGGCTCGCCGCGTTCGCAACCGTCAGTCAGCGCCTAGCGGCGCCTGGTGACCACTGGCTGACCACTGGCTCCGTAGGCTTGGCGGATGGACGTCAAGGACTTGACCTCGCGGCTGCCGTTGCCCGGCATCCAGCGGGAGCGTGGCCCGGTGGTGGCCGCGGTGAAACTGCATGGTGTGATCACACCGACGCTAGCGCTGGCACCGCTGGGCCGCGGGGTGATCAACCTAGCCGTCATGGAGTCTGTGCTGACTCGGGCCTTTGGCTACGAGCAGCTGCAGGCAGTGGCGCTGTTGGTCAACTCGCCGGGTGGTTCAGCCACTCAGGCGGCGCTGGTGGCGGAGCGGATTCGCGGGCTGGCTGACCACAAGCGCGTGCCGGTGCTGGCGTTCTGCGAGGACGTCGCCGCCTCCGGCGGATACTGGCTCGCGTGCGCCGCTGACGAGATCGTCGCCCATCCCACCTCGCTGATCGGCTCCATTGGGGTGGTCACTCAGGGCTTCGGGCTGCACGGTCTGCTGGAACGTTTCGGGGTGCAGCGGCGGCTGTACACCGCGGGGGCCAACAAAGCCCGGCTCGACCCGTTCCTGCCCGAGCGGGAGGACGACGTGGTGTGGTTGCGCAGCATGCAGACGGAACTGCATGGCATGTTCCGCGACTGGGTGTGCTCGCGCCGTGGCAGGACGCTCGCTACTGATCAGCAAGATCTGTTCACCGGCGAGGTGTGGACCGGCCGCCGGGCCCTGGAGTTGGGCTTGGTCGACCGGTTGGGCACAATGCGCGGGGAGATCGCCAAGCGGTACCCGGGTGCGGAGATCATCACAGTGGAGGGACGCCGGTCGCTGCTGGTGCGTCTGGGGCTGAGTTCTGGGGTGATGTCGCTGAGCGGGCGTGCCGGCCCGGAGTCCGCGCTGGCGGTGCTGGAGGCGCTCGAGCACCGCGCCGCCTGGTCCCGCTTCGGTCTGTAGGTCTAGGGCCAGTAGATCCGATGCTGCAGATCCGACGCTGTAGATCCAACGCTGTAGATCCAGCGCGGTAGGTCCGGTTGGGCGCAATCCGGTACCCCCAGTTGGGGCTCTGTTACGCCAACCATGGACAAGCGGCGCCAGCCATGTGCAGGATGAGCGGTCGGGGGATCGGCAGGGGAGCACTGTGGGGGGCACTGTGCCGAGTACTGCCGAGTACTGACGCCGAGTACTGACCGAGTACTGACATTGACGAAAAGGTGGCCGATGAGCGGTAACGGTGACAACCCCGGGCTTGTCGTGCTCGCCGTGGACGACGAGCCGCATTCGCTGTCCATGCTGCTTGATGTGCTCCACGCCGAGCCGCGGATCGGCCGCGTGCTGACGGCCATGAACAGCAAAGAGGCGTTGGCGATCTTGAGGCCCGAGAACGGGCCACCCCCCCGGGTTGATGTCGTGATGCTGGACGTCCGGATGCCGGGGTTGGACGGCCTGGATCTGGCCAACGCGATCGCCGGGGGCCCCAACGCACCGGCGATCGTGTTCGCCACCGCCTACGACGAAAGGGCCATCGACGCCTTCGAGCTCGGCGTAGCCGACTACCTGATGAAGCCGGTGAGCCAAGAGCGACTGGCCAGCACGATACGGCGGATCATGGCTTCCCGGCGCAGCTCGGCCACCGCGCCCTCCGAGGAGGGCAACGAGGACGAGGTCATCCCGGTCGAGCTCGCCGGCACCACCAAGCTGGTACCGCGCTCGTCGGTGCGCTGGGTGGAGGCGCATGGGGACTACGCGCGGCTGCACACCGGCGAGGCCATCAGCCACCTGGTCCGCATCCCACTGTCCCAGCTGGAGGACCGGTGGTCCGAGGCCGGGTTCGTGCGCATTCACCGCTCGTATCTGGTTGCCCTGCCCTTGATCACCGAGCTGCGCATGTCGTCGTCGGGCTACGTAGTACGGGTCGGCCACGGAGACGATGCCACCGAGTTGCCGGTCAGCCGACGGCACACCCGTGACCTGAAGGACCGCCTAGTGCGCGCCGCCAAGCAAGGCTGGACACCCCGATGAGCCGGACGCCCCGAATGAACGATGAACACTGATAGCCTCGGCCCGGATGGCGATTTCGGGGAGGACCTGGAACCAGCAATCCAAGAAGCGGTGGCCCAAGCGTTCCGCGACACGGTACGGGAAGAAAATGCGGGCCGGATGCACGCCAGCGAGGCTGAGCGTGGCAACAAGCGGCAACGGGTGGTGCTTGCCAAGCGGCGCAGCAGCCGGCCGGTGGTGCGCACGATCACTGAGCTGGAGGACCAGACCGACGTCGGTAAGGAGCTGGCCAGCCATCTGGTGTGGCTGCAGCTAATGCTGTCGCTCCGGAAGATGCTGCTCACCGTGGTGGTGCTCGTCAGCATCCCGCTGGTGTTCCTGTGGGTTCCGTCGCTGGGTAGCACCACCATCCTGGGCTTGCGGGTGCCGTGGTTGCTGCTCGGCCTCGCGGTGTACCCGTTCTTCATCGCGGTGGCCTGGTCCTACAATCGCAGCGCGGACCGCAACGAGCAGGACTTCGCCGATTGGGTCGGAAACTGAGCGTGGAGAACTGAGCACTGGCGTGCCCGACAAAAATGACCTCTACGTTACCGTTATTGCGGTGCTGGCGATTGCCCTATGGTTCACGCTCACCGGGCGTTACTCGGCACGAGTCCGGTCGACCCCGGACTTCCTGTGGGCTTCCCGAATGGCGGGGCCACGCTGGAACGCCGCAGCGATCTCCGGGGAGTACCTGTCCGCGGCCTCCTTCCTCGGCATCGCCGGTCTGGTGTTTAAGGGTGGCGTGGACGCGCTGTGGTATCCGGTGGGATTCGCTGCGGGCTACCTTGCGATGCTGCTGTTCGTGGCAGCGCCGCTGCGTCGGTCTGGTGCCTACACGCTGCCCGACTTCGCCGAGATACGGTTGAACTGCGTACGACTGCGCTGGGTCTGCACCGCCTTTGTGGTCATCATCGGTTGGCTTTACCTGGTGCCGCAGCTCCAAGGGGCCGGACTCACCCTCCAGGCTGTCACCGACCAGCCGAAGTGGGTCGGTGCAACGGTGGTCATGGTGATCGCGACGTTCAACATCTACAGCGGACGGCTGCGCTCGATCACCATCATGCAGGCCTTCCAGTACTGGATCAAGCTAACCGCGCTGGCCGTGCCGGTCTTCGTGCTGCTGATCCACAACGCGGGCGAGGACCCGGGGTTCCGCAACTCGCTGGACGCTTCGGCGCCCCCGTCCTTCTCCCAGGCCACCGAGGTCACTCTGGATCACGATGTCGAGCTTCAGGTTACTGAGCCGGTACGCTTCACCGCCGTGGGAAGGGTGGACGGGCAGCCGGTGCAGGGAGTGGTGCGTTGGGAGCGGGACAGTAAGCACCGCGTCGGCAAAGACACCACCCTGTACTTCGACGCGGGCAGTCCGGTTCCGGTGGTCGACGGTGCCACCGGGAAAAACAGCACCTGGCTGCGTCCGATGAGCTATGGCAAGCACCCGCTGCTGGCCACGTACTCGCTCCTGGTGGCGCTGCTGCTGGGCACGATGGGGCTGCCGCAAGTACTGGGTCGGTACTACACCGACCCGGACGGCCGAACGGCGCGCCGGACCACGCTGCTGGTGCTGGTGCTGCTCGGGGTGTTCTACCTGTTTCCGACGGTCTCCGGGTGGCTTGCCCGGCTTTACGTTCCGCAGTTACTGGTTAACGGGAACACGGACGCCGCGCTGCTGATGTTGCCCCGCACGGCCTTGGGCGGGTGGCCGGCGCTCCTGCTCGGCGGGCTGATCGAGGCTGGGGCGTTTGCCGCCTTTGTGTCCGCCGCCACCGGGCTGGTCGTGAGCGTTGCCGGGGTGCTGTCCACCGACGTGCTGCCCGGTCGGCTTCGGGACTTCCGGGTGGCCACCCTGGCGGCCTGGTCGGTCCCGTTGGTGTTCGTGCTCGCTGGGTCGTCGCTCGATTTGGCTCAGGGCGTGGAACTGGCGTTCGCGGTGGCCGCCTCGTCGTTTTGCCCCCTGCTGGTGCTGGGCATCTGGTGGCGCGGGCTGACCGACGCCGGCGCGGCGGCTGGCATCCTGGCCGGCGGCGGACTGGCGGTCGTTGCGGTGCTGCTCGCCGCGGCTGGTGTGCTCTCACCGGGATGGCAGACGGTGCTGGCGCAGCCGGCGGTGTTCACCGTGCCGCTGGCCTTCCTGAGCATGGTCATGGTGAGCCGCCGAACGAGGGATCGCGTCCCGGCCGACGTGTCGCGTATCCTGTTGCGGCTGCACGCGCCGGACCGGTTGGGTTTGGCCGAGAAGCGGGAGCTGGGCCAACTCAAGTCCCGGGTCGGGATAATCGCGCTGGCGCTGTCCCGGATGCCCCTGTCCCGGATATCGCTGTCTCGGATACGCATTGGCCGGCACCGCCGGCCCGCCTGAACACCGCAACGGTTCGCTATTGCGGTGGGTGCCGGTGAGGCGCCGACGGTTAAGGTGTCTCGGTCCTCGCGACGCGCGGGACATCAACATCATCATGACTGGCTTGGAGGGGTTTGCCATGAGCACCACTGGGCCCATCACTGGGCCCATCACTGGGCCCACAGCCAGGCCCACGAGCGGGACTGGCACCGCGCCGCCGGTGGATCCCTGGGCCGCCGCGCATGCCAGCGTAGAGTTTGCCACCCTGCGCAACCGGCTCCGCAGTTTTGTCTTTCCGATGGCCGCGTTCTTTTTGGCCTGGTATTTCCTGTACGTCCTGCTGGCCGCGTTCGCTCCGCACTTCATGGCTATCAGGGTCGTCGGCAACATCAACGTCGGGCTGGTCTTCGGCCTGCTCCAGTTCGTCTCTACCTTCGCCATCGCAACGATGTACGTCCGATTCGCCAACCGCAGCCTCGACCCGGTGAGTAGCCGGATCCGAGAGCAGGTCGAAGGGGGAGGCTGGTGACCGGAGAGCCAGCTCGGGGCGCTGTCGGGGATCCGCTACTCAACGGCGGGATCTTTGTCTTCTTCGTGCTGGTCACCCTGGTGATCGTCTTCCGGGTCTCGCGCCAGACCAAGACCGCCACCGACTATTACGCGGCCGGCCGGATGTTCAGTGGCCCGCAGAACGGGATTGCGATCTCTGGCGACTACCTGTCCGCGGCGTCATTTCTGGGCATCGCCGGGGCCATCGCGGTCTATGGTTACGATGGTTTCCTCTACTCGATCGGCTTTCTGGTCGCCTGGCTGGTGGCCCTGCTGCTGATCGCTGAGCTGCTGCGGAACACCGGCAAGTTCACCATGGGTGACGTGCTGAGCTTCCGGATGCGCCGGCGGCCGGTGCGGGCCGCCGCGGCCGTCTCGACGCTCGTGGTGTCCCTCTTTTACCTGCTGGCCCAGATGGCCGGCGCCGGTGGTCTGGTCGCGTTGCTGCTCAACGTCACGAGCCGGCAAGCCCAGGCGCTGGTAGTCGCGGTCGTCGGCCTGTTGATGATCTTCTACGTGCTGGTCGGTGGCATGCGTGGCACCACGTGGGTGCAGATTGTCAAGGCCACTCTGCTGATCATTGGTGCGGGCATGTTGACTGCCTGGGCACTGGGTTCTTTCGGGCTCAACCTGTCTGCCCTGCTGGGCGAGGCGGCGTCGCGCTCGGTCCACGGGCACGCTGTGCTCGAACCGGGCTTGCACTTTGGCAAGAACATCACGACGAAGATTGACTTCGTCTCGTTGGGCCTGGCCTTGGTGCTGGGAACCGCGGGCCTGCCGCACATTCTGATGCGCTTCTACACCGTGCCCTCGGCCAAGGAGGCTCGGCGCACGGTGGTGTGGGCAATCTGGCTGATCGGTATCTTCTACCTGTTCTCGCTGGTGATCGGCTACGCCGCTGCGGCGCTGGTGGATGGCGGTCCGAAGCGGATCATCAGCATGCCCGGTGAGGAGAACTCGGCGGCTCCGCTGCTGGCCTACCAGCTGGGGGGGGAGCTGCTGCTCGGCTTCATCTCGGCGGTGGCCTTCGCCACCATTCTCGCCGTGGTGGCCGGGCTGACCATCACCGCGTCGGCGTCGTTCGCACACGACGTGTACGCCAACGTGGTGAAGCACGGCAACCTGGATGCGGATCGGGAGGTGCTGGTCGCCCGTATCACCGCCTGCGTCATCGGCGTCCTGGCGGTCGGAGGTGGCATCGTCGCGCTCGGCCAGAACGTCGCCTTCCTGGTGGCGCTGGCCTTCGCGGTGGCTGCCTCGGCGAACCTACCGACGATCTTGTACTCGCTGTTCTGGAAGCGGTTCAACACCACCGGCGTGCTGTGGAGCATGTACGGCGGTCTGATCAGCTGCGTGGTCCTGATTGTCCTCTCCCCCGCGGTGTCGGGCACTCCGAAGTCGATGTTCCCCAGCGTGGACTTCGCGGTCTTCCCGCTGCACAACCCGGCGCTGATCTCGGTGCCGCTAGCGTTCCTGCTCGGATACCTCGGCACCGTGCTCAGCAAGAGCGACCAGTCCGATGAGGCGAAGTTCGCCGAGATGGAGCTGCGCGCGCTGACCGGTGCCGGCGCCGAGCGGTCGCTGCTGCCCGCTGAGGTGGGCTCCTCGCAGCCCGGGCCAGCGCTCACCCCGATCACCCCCGGGGGTTCCCCACCGGTATCCACCCCTCGCGGGTACCGCCGGCGGATCTTGGTCTCCACCGGGGTGATGGCAGGGGTAGCCGTTCTCGTGGTGTCGGTCTCCATGAGCCGCGTCCTGGCGTCGGCACCGCCGGGGGCAGACACCAGGCCTCAGCTCGGACCCAACATAGTGTCGGATGTGGGGCCGGAGGTCGCGATACCTGCTCTGGGCGGCATCATCCCGGTCGGCAAGACCCCGGGCTTTGTCGCGGTCTCCCCGAACGGTCGGCATGCCTATATCGCCAACCGGAACGCTCAGGTGCTCACCGTGGTGGACACGGCGATCAACCAGGTGACCGCGACCATCCCCATCCCGACGGGCCCACCCCAGTTCCTCGCTTTCGCACCGGACAGCCGCACGCTCTACGTCACCATCTTCAACGATCAGCGGACAATCCATGCGATCGACGTGCTCGACACCGCAACCAACGCCGTGATCGCCACCATCCCGCAACCGGCCCGCCCGTATCTCCCGGCGGTCAGCCGGGACGGCAAGCGCCTGTTCGTCCCCAACCACGACACTGCTTCGCTGTCGGTGGTCGGCACCGACACCAACTCGGTGATCGCAGAGATCCATGTTGCCCCCAACCCGCACGGGGTCACCTTCTCCCGCGATGGCAGCCGGGCCTACACGGCCAACCACGAGTCCAACCTGGTCTCGGTGATCGACACCACTACGCTGGAAGTACTGGCGACCATCCCCGTCGGGATCAGCCCGCACAGCATCGCGGTCCACCCCAACCTTCCGCTGGTCGCCAACGCGAACTACGACGCCGGCACCGTGTCGATGATCAACACCGCCACCGACAGGGTGGTGGCGACCGTCCCGGTCGGGAGCCACCCGCAAGACATCACCTGGGCCCCGGACGGGCGGTTCGCCTACGTGGTCAACGAGGCCAGCAACACCGTCACCGTGATCGACGCCCGGACCAACCAGGTCACCGCGACCATCCCGGTTGGCAGCAACCCGACGAGTATCGCGGTGCTGCCCAACGGTCGGCAGGCTTACGTGAGCAACCTCGACAGCGGAACCCTGACCGTCTTGGACCTGACCGGCTGAGCGAGGCCTCAGTGTCAGGTACGCGCCCTGGCGCGGTGCTCGGCGGCCTGTGGCACGATGGGTGGCTATGACGTCTCCGGTCCCGGCCGTGGTGGTGGCCGACATCCCTGAGCACGCCGTACTGCTCGACGTCCGTGAGGATGACGAGTGGGCGGCCGGACACGCGCCGGGGGCCGTGCATCTCCCGATGGGGCAGGTGGCGCAGCGGCTCGATGAACTGGCCACCGCGTTCCCCGATCACGTGGTGCGCGTGGTCTGCCGCTCGGGAGGACGCTCGGCACGCGTCACCGCCTACCTCAAACAGGCGGGTTGGGACGCGGTGAACGTCGAGGGCGGAATGCGTGCCTGGGCCGCCGCGGGCCGCCCCATGGTCGCTGAGCTCGGTCCGACGCAGCCGGACGCGGCGCCCAGGGTGCTGTAGTGCCCCCCCATGTCCTCATCAGCAGAGCCCTCATCAGCAGAGCCCGCCCCCGCCGGTGAGCGGGTGCGCGCCCTGGCCGCGGTGGCGGTCCCGCTGCTGGCGTTGACCGCCATGCTGGTGCTGGTCACCGCAGGCGCCGAGGGGTGGCGGTACGCGCTGCTGTTGGCCAGCCGCACCGACGCGCTCCCGCCGCTGGCGTTGCACGCCAGCGATGCGCTGGTGGTTATCGGAGGCGTGGTGTCGCTGCTCTCCGCGACGCTGGCTGGCGCGGTCACGCTGAGGTGGCTGGTGCAGGCCAACACGGCCGCGGCCCAGGCCGCCGCGGTCGCCCCGGCTCGGCCGGGCTGGCAGGTGGTCGTGGGTGCCCTGGTGCCGGGGATGAACCTGGTGGTGCCGGGTGCGGTGCTCGCCGAGGTGGAGCATGCGGCACTGGCGGGGGACCCGAAGGGCCGACCGCGCCCCTCCCGGCTGGTCCTCGCGTGGTGGGTGATCTGGGTGGTCGGGCTGGTGCTGGCGTTCACCGCCATCTTGTGGAACCTGCGCAGTGGTGTGCAGGCCCGCGCCGATGGGGTGCTGCTGCACCTGGCCACTGACCTGGTGGCCGGGGCAGTCGCGATCACCACGATCGTCGTGGTACGGCGGCTGACCCGGTTGCTCAGTCCGGTGGCCCTAACCGGCACCCCGCGGATGGTGGTGGTACGGGTGCATCAGGGCACGCGATAGCGTGCCGCATGACCAACCCTCGCCAGGCGTGCCCTTGCGGCTCGGGCAAGAGGTACAAGGCTTGCCACGGTAACCCGAGCGGCCCCCAGGACGTCATGATCAGCCGCCCCTTTGCGGGGCTCGCCGCGGAGTGCCAGCTTGTCGCGCTGCGCGAGTTCGTGCCCTCGGCAACGGCACCACTGCCCCTAGCCCAGTCGGCACTAGCCCAGCCAGCACTAGCCCAATCGGCTGGCCGGGACGTCACGCTGGCCACCCTGCTGCCGATGGCGGCCGCGGCGATGGTGCGGCCCGACGGTGTCGCGCTGGTCGGCTTGCAGGTGCTGGCCCGCTCCGGAGACCTGTCCCGGGACCTCGGCCGGGCGTTGAGCTGGGCGCTCACCGCCGAGCCCGGCGCGGTGCTGCCGGGGGTGAGTACCACGGCCGACGGCGAGCAGGTCCGGCTCGGCGATCTGCTGCGCGCCGATGCCCCGCTTCAGGTCACCATGTACCCCGATTTTGCCTGGTGGGTTCCTGGCGACCAAGCCCCGTCCGAGGAGATGACAGCTGCCTTACAGCACGCCAACGCCGCGATCATGCCGACGGAGGCGGTCACCGGGGTGGGCGTCGAGGCCGCTTACTGGGTCGATGCCGGCAGTAAGGCGCACCTCCGGTGGGTTCGCCCGGAGCCGGAAGAACAGCTGCTCGCGGCGCTGGCCCGGCTGGCGGCTCGGGGTGAGCTGGACCTGGGTGAGGGCTCCCGGTTCGCTGGCTCGTTTCGCGTCCACGGGGTGGTGGTGCCGGTCTGGGACCTTGACCCCGAACGACACGCCCGGGAGTGGGTCGACCCGGCGGAGGCCTTCGCGCGGCAGCTGAGGCAAGCACTGGAGGGCCTGGACGGACCAGAGGACCTGCTGCTCACCGACGCCGAACGCCGCGCCCTGCGGGGGCTGCGCGGCCGCCAACTCACCCTGCGCTGATTCCCGCCGCGGGCCCCGCTACGGCAGCCAGCTGAGGTGCCCGCGCAGCAGCGCGTACCCGACGAAAGCGACGATGTCGATCAGCGCGTGTGCGCTCACCAGGGCCCAGAGCCGGTGAGTTCGCTGCCAGACCCGGCCGAACACCAGCCCCATCACCAGGTTCCCCACGAAACCGCCGAACCCCTGGTAGAGGTGGTAGCTGCCACGCAGTGCCGCGCTGGCGAGCACGGCGGGCCCCTCACCCGACCCCAGCTGGCGTAACCGGGTGATCAGGTACCCCGCCACCAGCAGCTCCTCGGCCAGGGCGTTGGCCACCGCCGAGGCGAGGAGCACCGGGACCCGCCACCAGGTGTCGGCCAGCGCGGAGGGCACCACGGTGAGGTCGAGACCAGCCGCACGGGCCAGGAAGTACAAGCCCAACCCTGGCCCGCCGATCACCGCGGCAAGCCCGACACCAAGCCCGGCGTCCCGGCCAGCCGACCGGCAGTCCAGGCCGAGGCTGCGCGGCGGGATACCGCTGCGCCACAGCAGGTAGCTACCCAGAGCACCCCAGGCCAGCAGCTGGATCACCCCGGTGAGCTGGTAGGCGAGGTCCAGCGGTTCGCTCCTGAGCACCGGCGCGTTGATCGCCACCGATTGATCGGCCAGGGATCCCGGAGCCAGCAGCGCGTTCAGCAACGCCAGCAGGCTGCGCAGCCCGGACACTCCCAGGGTCACCGCCAGGACCAGGACGATCTCGACGATCAGTGCCCGGCGTTGCTCGGGGTCGCTGACCACTGCGGGCTCGGCCGGCCGCGACGGGGCAAGCCAGCCCCGTAGTGCTGCACCCCGGGCGCTCACCCCCTGACGCTATCGGCCACCCTGGCGCCCCGCGTATCGTGGGCGCGTGTGGCGGTTCGTGCTGGCCCGGCGGTGGTGGGTGGGGCATCTGCTGGTCGCGACGGTGTGCGTGGTGTTCGTCCGGTTGGGGCGCTGGCAGTGGGACCGGGGGCTCTTGCCCACCGGGGGATGGCAGAACCTGAGCTACGCGGTCCAATGGCCCTTGTTCGCCCTCGCGCTCGTCGCGGGCTGGGGCCGGTTCCTGTGGCTGGAGCACCACCGTCCGCGGGAACAACACCTTCCCGAAGGGGATCCGCCGGACGCCGCACCAGTTCCCCCACGCCCCGCTTACCCACCGATCCGGGAGGACGATCCCGACGATGAGCTCGCCGCGTACAACGCCTACCTCGCCCGGCTCGCCGAGCAGGACCGGCGCTAGGGCCGAGGAGGTGCGGACCCGGCTGATCGCCTACCGCATCGCTGCCTACGCCACCGGCGTGATGCTGCTCGTGCTGACCACGGAGGTGATACTGCATTGGGTCTTCAAGGACCCGCGGTACCACTGGCTGGCCTGGAGCCCGCGCGTGCACGGGTTTCTCTACATGGGCTACCTGGTCACCACGGTCTTGCTAGGGACGTCGGTGCGGTGGCAGCCGGGGCGGATGGTGTTGGTGGCGCTGGCCGGCACGATCCCGTTGATGTCTTTCGTGGCTGAGCGCAACGTCACCGGTGAGGTGCGCGGGCAACTAGGTACCGCGCCCCAGTAGGGATCTTGGGCAGTAGGGATCTCGCGGATGAACCAGATGCGCCTAGCTGGCGTCCAGCGGACTCCAGCTAAGGTGCCTCGGGTGTCGACAGTGCTGAATCTGCATCCCCCCGGCCCGCCAGGTGTCCCACTCCTGCTGGCCCGGCTGGTCGATGACGCGGCGCTGTTCCCACCGTCGGGGGCAAGCGTGCTGGACACGGTCAAGGCGTACCTCGCCGCCCGCCGCGCACCCTACGCCGGGGTGATCGGTTTCCTGCTGTGTCCGATCTCCCGGCTGGGCGCGCTGGTGAGTGCGTTGCGCAAAGTTCGTCCCGGGCAGCCGGTGGCCTTGTCGCTGGTCGCCGACACCGGTCTGGGGGGACTGCCTAAGGCCATCTCCACCGCGCTGGACAACGCAAAGCTCCTGGATCTGCGGATGATCGAGGTGCCGGCGCCCTCCGACGTGGACTCCACCTGGTTGGTGCAGCTCACCGAGTTCGTGCCGGATGACGTGGTCCGGGTGGTCGAGCCACGCCGCGGCAGGCCAGAGTGGCTGCAAGGCGTGCGCCGGGTCGCCGAGGCCGGCTGCTGGCCCAAGCTGCGCTGCGGCGGCAAGTCCGTGGAGTCGTTTCCCAGCGTCAAGGAGGTGGCCGATTTCCTGGCCATCGCGGCCAGCACCGGGGCGCCGTTCAAGGCGACCGCCGGGCTGCACTATGCGATTCGCCACCACGACGAGCGCACCGGGCTGACCCACCACGGGCTGCTCAACATGTTGGTGGGCACCGCCCATGCGGTATCCGGGGCCAGCGCGCAGGAGGCACTGCGCTGCACCGACGCGGGAGCGTTGGCCGCTGAGGCCGGCGCGCTGTCGGAGGAAGGCTCGCGGGCTCTCCGCGAGGTGTTCGCCTGTTACGGGTCGGTGTCGCTGGCCGCTCCGGTGGCAGACCTGGTCCGCTTGGGACTGCTGCCCCACCCCGAGCACCGGCCAGCGGCTCGCGGGTAAGGCACGCTCACGCCATGCCCGTCACCGCTTACCTGGGACCCGAGGGAACCTTCGCCGAGCAGGCGGCTCACGTGCTGGCCCCCGGCAGCGAGTTCCGTTCCGCGGCGTCGGTGCACGCGGCGGTCGTGGCGGTGCGGACGGGTGAGGTGGACGCGGCGTGCGTGCCGGTGGAGAACTCGGTGGAGGGTTCGGTGCCGGCCACTCTCGATGCGATGGTCGAGGGCGATCCCGTCCTGGCGGTGGCCGAGGCGGTCCTGCCGATCCGGTTCAGCGTGCTGGTCCGTCCGGGTACTGGCGCGGCTGATGTGCACACCGTGGCCACTCACCCGCACGCCGCGGCCCAGATCCGCGGCTGGCTCAGCACGCACTTGCCCCGGGCGGCGACGGTGCTGACGGCCTCCACATCGGCGGCGGCGGTAGCGGTCGTGGACGGCCAGGCCGATGCCGCGGTGTGCGCCCCGGTCGCGCTGCGACACTACCCGCTCACCGAGTTGGCCAGCGGGGTGCACGACCAGGAGGACGCCAAGACCCGTTTCCTGCTGTTGTGCCGTCCCGGGAGGATGTCGCCGCCCACGGGTACCGACCGCACCTCGCTCGTCGCGATGGCCGTCGACCGGCCTGGGGCACTGCTGGAGGTGCTCGCGCAGTTCGCCCTGCGCGGGATTAACCTCACCCGGATCGAGTCCCGGCCGATGAAGGCCAAACTGGGCGAGTACCAGTTCTTCCTGGACTGCGAGGGCCACGTGGCGGAGGCTGCGGTCGGAGACGCACTGGCCGAGCTGCGTCGGCGGTGCACCTGGGTGCGCTTCCTCGGTTCCTACCCCCGCACTGGTGCGCCCCGCCCCGGTCCAGACCAGGCCGAGTTTGCCGCCTCCCGGGAGTGGCTGCGGGCAGTGCGCGCCGGGCGGAGTGCGTGAGGCCGTTCCAGCTGGTGCTGGCCCGGCACGGGGAGTCCATCGCCAATGCTGAAGGCATTCTAGATACCCGCCTGCCGGGGTATCCGCTGACCAAGCAGGGCCACTGCCAAGCCGCCGAGCTGGCGGCCCGATTGGCGGGTGAACCCGTGGCTGCGGTTTACACCAGCCGCGCGTTGCGCGCCCGGCAGACCGCCCGTCCGATCGCGGCCCGGCACGGCCTGACGGCGCAGGTCCTCGACGGGGTGCATGAGGTGTTCGTCGGTGATCTCGAAGGGCGGCGGGGGCCGGATGCCCACGACAGGTTGCACGAGCTGTATCGCATTTGGTACGGCGGTGACCTTGAGGCGGCGCGACCCGGTGGGGAGTCAGCCAAGCAGGTGCTCGACCGTTACCTCGCTGGCGTCGCGGCGATCCATTCGGCGCATCGGGATGGCACCGCCGTGCTGGTCAGCCACGGTGCTGCGACCCGGCTGGCCGTCGTCGCGCTCGCAGCCAACGTCCCCGGTTCCTTCGCCGCGCAGCGCCTGCTGTCCAATGCCGCGACGGTGCTGCTGCAAGCTGACGGATCCGGCTGGCGCTGCCTGCGCTGGGACGACATCGACCTGGGTTAGCGGAGCACGCCTGGTGAGGTGCGCCGGTGCGCTATTGGCGCATCTGCACGTGCAGGCGCTTGTTCTCGCCCAGTCGAGATTTGCCGTTGTTAACGAAGTCCCGATTTTCGTCTCAAACTTGACCAATGTTTCACCCAGGTTAGCGATAGCTCCTCGCACGCGAAATTAATATAGTTTTGAGTGCGCTACACAGCCACCAGGCTGCACGGGATGGGTAAAAGGTGACGAGAATGGCTAACACGAAACCCCTCACCTTCAAGGATCGCATGTTTGGCGGAAAAGTCCGCTGCGCCCACTGTCGAGAGCCGTTCGAGAAAAGAAAAGGCTGGCCCAGCGGGCACGGTCTCATCTGCTCAGAGTGCAAGAGTACCTGGAACCAGATTAGCGACCTATCTAAGTGAAGTGGCGCCCCCGCACTGATCGTTGAGTGCGCCTTGCCGTATGATCCCGCCGGGAAGCCACCAGCGGGGACCGGCTGCGCGTGTGATCACATGATCAGGGGGGTTGTCAATCTTGCCCGGGTTGACCCGGCGGCGCCTGCTGGGGTCTGCGGCCGGCGCCGCCGCGGCCTTAGCCGGTGCCGCCCTGTTGCCGCCGAACCTGCGCCGCGTCCTGGCCCGGCAGCCCCCGCCGCGCGGATCGTTGCGGGACGTCAAGCACGTCGTGCTGCTGATGCAGGAGAACCGGTCGTTCGACCACTACTATGGCACCCTCTCGGGTGTGCGGGGTTTTGCTGACCCGCATGCGCTGACCCTGCCTACCGGGAGGTCGGTATTCTACCAGCCGGACATCGTGAATCCGGCGGGTTACACGCTGCCTTTCCACCTGGACACCAGAAAATCCAGTGCGCAAAAGATCCCCTCCACCAGCCACGCCTGGCGCGTGCAGCATGAGGCGTCCAACGGCGGGAAGATGGACCGCTGGCTGCCGGCACACCGCGCGGCGGACAAGGCGAACGGCCCCTACGTGATGGGGTATTACACCCGCGAGGACCTCGGGTTCCAGTTCGCGCTCGCCGAGGCATTCACGATCTGCGACGCTTACCACTGCTCGGTGCTCGGACCGACCTGGCCCAACCGGATGATGTGGATGACCGGCACGGTCGATCCCGATGGCCGCCATGGCGGGCCGATCCTGGACAACCACGCGCCACCGGGCGGCTTCACCTGGACCACCTACGCCGAACGGCTGGAAGCGGCCGGGGTGAGCTGGAAGGTGTACGCCCAGGAGGACGACTTCGGCTGCAACATGCTGAAAACTTTTCGCACCTTCCAGCGGGCTGGCACGGATTCTCCGCTGTACCAGAAGGGCATCATGTCGGTTGCCGAAGGCCAGTTCGAGTACGACGCGGTCAACGACAAGCTGCCCACGGTCTCCTGGGTGATTCCTACCAGCTACCAGTCCGAGCATCCGGACTACCTGCCGGCCGACGGTGCCGCGTTCGCGGCCAGCAAGATCGACGCCATCGCGGCAAACCCGCAGGTGTGGGCCAAGACCGTGGTCATCCTCAGCTACGACGAGAACGACGGGCTGTTCGACCACGTGGTGCCGCCGACGCCGCCGGTGGGCACCCCGGGTGAGTTCGTCACCGCAACCTCGCCGGGCGGCACCCCAGGCAACAATCTCCCGGTGGGCGGCGGATACCGCGTTCCGTGCCTGATCATCTCTCCGTGGACCGCCGGTGGCTGGGTGGCCAGCGAGAACTTCGACCATACCTCGGTGTTGCGGTTCCTGGAGACGCTCACCGGGGTCGCCGAACCGAACATCTCGGCGTGGCGGCGCGCCACCTTCGGCGACCTCACCTCAGCGCTACGCTTCGGGGAGCAGAGCGCCGGCCCGCCAACGCTGCCGGACACCACCGCCGCCCTAGCCGAGGCCCGGTACACCTCGACCCACCTGCCCAAGCCCCCGCTGCCCGGCGCCGACCAGACCCCACCCACGCAGGAAGGCGGCACCCGCAAGCACCTCCCGCACTAGATCAACTAGGCGTGCCCGCTCCACATCTGCAGACTCGTCGTCTGACCAGCCACTGTGGGGTGGCACGGCCGGTCATCACGGGTGATCGGACTTCGGCGCAGCGGGCGGCGGCGGTCTGCCGATCATGACCGCAGGTCCCTGCGTGAGCCTGACCACAATCAGGTCGGCCACCAAAAGCCCAGCTCTGCTGTCCTGGTTGGCGGTCCCGCCTGGGATGATCGCTGTTTGGGTGCCAAAAGCAACAGAACGTGTCGCTTTTGGCACCCAAACAGCGATCATCGCGTTCCGAACCCAGCTCAGCCACCCCGCTTGGCGGTCCGAGGCGAAGCCTCTTTAGATCAACTTGAGCATGCGTACCTACCCCGGCGTTGCCCGTCCTTCTTCCTATGATGGATGAGCTACAAATACCCAGCTCGACCAGACCCGTGAAGGGACACGCGCAGCCTATATCCGTAACTGTCTCATGACCCGTAGGAGACCCTGATGCGCCCCTTTCGTACCCGCAACGGTGCGCGCGCAACCGCTCATGACCGCCCCGCGGCAACCAGCTAGGTTTATCAATCGACTGGCAACCAGGACATACAACGATCTGCGGAAACTCGGCACCTCTCGCGAATTTCACGTCAGAGAGACGATTATCAGACAAGGCGCGGAGGACGACCACGCGCTGCTCCTTTTGAGCGGCTCAGTCAAAATTACGTGCATCGACGAATCGGGATACGAGGCATTGCTAGCGGTTCGCGGAAGAGGAGACCTGATCGGCGAAATGGCGCCACTCCAGGGACAGCCACGCATTGCTACCGCTACCGCCTGCTCCGAGCTGTGGGTAAGGATCCTGACCCGGAGACAGCTTACCGACTTTCTGGAGACGCACGCCGACGCTGCCCTCGCGGTCACCAAGATGGTCATGTCACGTCTTGAGTGGGCAAACCGTCGGAGAATAGACTTCGGGGCATACCCGGCCCCAGTTCGGGTAGGAAGAGTTCTGGCGGCATTAGCTCGCGAATACGGTCGGTCGGGTGCCCAAGGTTGGGAACTTGGCGTGCCGATGACGCAGCTGGAGCTGGCATCTCTCGTCGGCGTCAAGCTGTCCATGGTGGAGAAGACGCTTGGCGATCTACAGCGTAAAGGCCTTGTGGTGTGGGGGTACCGCAAGGTGCTGGTGACCGATATGCGCCGGTTGTGCGAATTTTCGGGGCTTTCATCCGAGAACCCGTAACAGTACGGAGTTTCGCCGCCAGCTCCGTATGACGATGGGGTCACGGCGCCAGTCGGCGGTACCCCACGGGGGCAGGAAGGATGACCATGACGTCCACTCGGGACTTTGCGCGCTCGCTGTGCCTGAGCGTCGACGCGAAGGGATACGGCTCAGCGGACGACCTTACCCAGCGCCGATGGCAGCGGGAGTTGCTCGGCTGCCTGGACCGGGCCGCAGAGCGCGCGAACATCGATCGCTCACGGTGGTGGAGGCAACCTAGCGGCGATGGGGAACTGGCGCTGCTGCCTGATGACGGTACTGAACCGCGCGTGGTGGACGACTTAGTTCGCGAACTCGACCGGGACCTAGCGGACTATAATCGAGGACGAATAGACAACCACCGGCTGCGGCTGCGACTCGCCCTGCATTACGGACGGGCGCTACCGGGTGACAACGGCGCATCAGGGAACGGCGTTGTCCAGGTATGCCGGCTGGCAAACTCGAAGGTGGCCCATGAGGCGCTTGAGGCGGCACCAGAGGCTCACCTGGCGGTCATCCTGTCGAAACGAATCTATAAAGATGTGGTTTTACAATCGCACACGTCGCTGCGGCCAGCGGACTTCCGTCGGGTCCGAGTCGTCGAGAAAGAGCTCAAGACCGATGCCTGGCTGCGGGTACCCGGCACGGACGTACATCGCCTGGATCTCCCGTCAGCGCGCGGCGCGCAGCACGGTGACCAGCAAGGCGCGGCGAGTGAGCACTCGGTCGTCGCCCAGGCCGACAGTAACCTTACCCAAAGAACCGACCACCGATACATAATGAATCATCCGAAGGCCGACAGTATGTACAACTTCGGTGACGTTGATGCCCCGCATTCACACTTCGGCCCGAACTACGGCCAGCGTGGCCGCAATGACTGAGCAGCCGAGCACTCCCGACGACCCGCGGCAGCAGGATGGCACCGACCCCAGCCAAGAAACTCAGCAGCACACCGAGGAACCTCTCCCGGACCAGGCCGACAACGCGTCCACCGGCGAGGATGGGGAGGCAACACCCAACGAAGCCGAGGCCCGGGAATGGCACCGCCAGGCACAATTCGTCCAGGAACAATTCATCTACAACTTCTACGGCACGACCAATGCCCAGGGCTCGCAGTTCGGCTACCAGGTAAGCAGCTCCATCCGCCGGATGGCTAGTAAGCTCAGCTCTACTGAAGTGACCACGCAGCTGCGTTATTTCGTGCCAACGACCTCGGTGAGCGCCGCAGTAACAACACTGTCGGAGCGTCACCTCGTGGTGTTACGGGGAGCTGAAGGGTCCGGCAAGTGGACTGGCGCGCTGGCGATCCTGCGTAAAGTCGTCGGCGAGTCCCAATTTGTGACCAGCCTGCCTCCATCCTATACCATCGCTGACCTCGCGGATTATGACCGCTACCAGCGCGGCCATGGATATGTGATTCAGAACTGTATCAGTGAGTGCGCAGGCGGCTCAGTGCAGCAGTTCGATACCGACCAGCTACGACGCAAGCTCATGGAAAGCGGTGCCTACCTTGTCGTGGTGGGCAATTTCGGCCCCCGGGATCGGCATCTTGGCAGCCTCGTTGTGGACTGGGTCCGGCCGGACCCGGTAGAAGTATTCGATGCCCGTCTCAGGGTGTCGGCGGCAGCCCTGGAGCCGGCAGAGCGTGACCGAGCGTACGAGCGAGTGAGAAAGCTGCCGCAACTCAGGGACGTGGTGGCATTCGCTGAGCGGATCCTCGCCGGCACAGAAGTGGACACCGCTTTTCAAGCTCTCGATGCCGCCGAAGAAAAGCAGGTGACCGCATGGTTCGACGGCAAACACGCAACACGCGAGATACTTTCGGTCACCGCGCTCGCATTTTTATACAGAATACCGGAGCTTGAGTTCCAAAATATGCTCGCCCGGCTGGTAGAACTGTATGAGGCGCCAGCGGAGGGCATCCCTAGGCAAACCAATCGCGCATCCATCACCGACGTGCTGCCGCAGTGCTCCGGTAACGTGGCCGACGAGCGGGCGCTCGCGCTCGATGAGATGGTCCGCGTCTCCGGCGACGCCGGGGTTGGTGAGCGGCGGCGGAGGTTCAAGTCGGACCACTACCGAGAGCAGGTAATCACCGAACTCACCGAGCGATACGGCTTTGAGCTGTGGGTACCGCTGAGGAAGTGGATCACCGAAGCGGCGAAGCTGCCATCGGCCGAGGCCCGGCAGCAGCTGGCGCTGGGTGTTGCGCTGATGTGTCGACACGCCCCGGATGAGGTCGAGTGGCTTCTCGAGCAGTGGGCCGACGGGCTGGCCACCGAACGGCTCACCGCGACGTACGTGCTGTCCTGGATGTGCGTTCCTAACCTGCTGCTCGACGCGGTCGCGCTGCAGATCACGGTGCGCTGGACGGTCAACAAAGGCGCTCGACGAGCAACCACGGCGGCCATGGCGTTCGGCGGCGCATTGGGCATCCGCTACCAGTCCGAGGTGCTGCGCCAGCTGTGGCACCTGGTGTTGCGCGCCGAGTCAGTGAGTAAAACGGCTGGTGAAGCCATGGCAGTGTTGCTGCGCGCGGCCGTCGCGGACCCTGAGGGCGACGCCACGGTAGTGGACTTCCTGTGCTCCGAGTTGCGACGGCTCCTCGAACAGCATGTCGGCGGCCGGGCTACCGACCCGCTCTATCGTCGGATCCGCAAGGCGCTATCCGCAGTGCTGACGGTGCTGTCCGTCTTCCCCGACGACCGCTCCGCCGAGCCGATGACTGCGGTTATCTTGCGCACCTGGCCTGCGGCGACACCGCAGTTAGGCAAGCTCTGGGCAGAGGTCTTACGCAGTGCCCCCCATCGCCGCACAGCCATTGATGCCCTACGCGACACGCTTAACGCACTCGCGGGCGACGGCAGCAGCCGGAATGCGGTCCGTGCCCTCGGTGAGGCGGTCCGCACGCATCTGTCCGACGAGGATTGCCGGATTCTGCACCGTAATCTCGCCACCGCACTGGCCGAGTGCGCTACCGCCTCCCCACTGCTGGCGACCACGCTGCTCGACGCGTTGCGTGCCTCCCAGCGATAAATCCGACCTCACAGTGTTCGAGGAGCGCACCGATCGTGTTTCAGGATCCTTATCCCGTCATCGAAGAACGCCCGCTCGCCGCCGTTGCTCGCAGGTTTCTCCGCCCTACCCGCCGCGACTTGACCGAGCTGCCCGAAGCGCGGCCCGGCACGCTGTGGGTATTTGATGCGGGCGGCCACTACGAGACGTTTGACCGGCGGTATCTTTCTGGTACGGAACCGGCCGTCGTGGACGCGGTCACGGTCAGCCTGGTGGACATCCGGCCGCGCCGGGTGCCGGTGGAGATGTCGATCCCTTCGGCTAGCCCCGCAGATGACTTCGTATTCCGGGTCGACTTCCGTTGCGTGGTCACCGGCCCTTCGGTGGTAGCCGCGGCCGGTCTCACCGACCTCACCGCGCCGCTGCGCAACTATCTGACAAGGGACCGGAAGCTACTCGTGATGGGGATGAATTTCAAAGTCGACGACATCCTGGCTCTCCGTGAGGAGATTACCGCCCGAGTCTCTTCCTACTGTGAGGTTAACCCGCCGCGAATCGACGGCATAAAGGTGGAGCTGGGCGCCGTCACCGTCCGCACTCCGGCCGATCTACGCACCCAGGAGACCAAGATCAGACCCGAATCCGCGAATAGCGGGAAGACACGCGTCGTGAGATGACGATAGGTGCCCTGGTGACCTGGGATAATGGTCTTTGCAACGAGATCGATCATCCAGGAGATAAGGACACCTATCTGGTG
>Ga0213881_10000140_pt1 | contig 58539 bp, 51 predicted proteins | sample BarmaccoBMER_R08_FD_160104 | JGI IMG/M metagenome (GOLD analysis project Ga0213881, IMG submission 160104) | Barbacenia macrantha exposed rock microbial communities from rupestrian grasslands, the National Park of Serra do Cipo, Brazil - ER_R08 ...
GTGACGGCGGCATCATCGAGATCGGGGCGCAACCGCACCCGCTCGACCTCGGCGGCCACCACGACCCGGCGAGGAATCGCCGCCGAGTCGCCGTCCAGTTCGGCGGCCAGCAGCCGCAGCGAGGCCCGGGCCGCCTCGTTCATCGCCGCGTACTCCAGTTCCTCGGTGTCCCCGGCGGCGTAGGACTCGCGAAGCATCGGGGTAAGCGCGAAGGCGGTGCCGGAGACGGGGACCAACTCCCCGGACTCGACGAGCGTCCGCAGCATCGCGAGCGTGGCGGGGATGTAGACCCTCATCGGCGAAATGACGCCCTTCTTTCCAGGTCCTCATGCTTTACCTGCGGGAACCTCAGACACTACGGCTTGACCTAGACTAGATCACCGACAGCGCGAGGTCTGCCGACGCCGGCTTACCCTAGGTCTGTGCCCATGGCCGACGAGCAGTTCGGTGACCCGGCTGGCCGATGTCCCGCCAGCCCGCGGGATGTCTTCATCACGGTCTACGGCCGCAAACCGGTGCTGGAGGCGCTGAACGACCCGGCGCTGACCATCGACAAGGTAATCGTGGCCGAGCAGTCCCGCGGCGAGGAGGTGCAGGAGATCCTCGCCGCAGCGGCACAGCGGCAGATACCGGTGCGCCGGGTGTCGGCGCACCGGGTGAAGGTGCTCGCCGGCAACGGCCGGCACGACCAGGGCGTGCTGGCCGACGTGGTGGCACCCAGGATGCGCCCGCTGGATGGCGCACTGAAGACGCTGGTGAGCCCCGTGGCGGTGCTCGTACTCGACGCGATCACCAATCCGGCCAACGTGGGCATGATCCTGCGCACCGCAACCGCCGCCGGAATCGACGGCGTGGTGCTGCCTCGCCGGGGGGTGCCCGCGGTCGATCCACTGGTGATCAAGGCTTCGGCTGGGGTGGCCTTTCACGCCCCGGTCTTGCGGAGCGCCACTGCGATTCAGGCCTGCGCCACGCTACGCGCCGCCGGGTTCGCGGTGCTCGGGCTGTCCGGTTCGGTACGGGGTGCCGCCTCGCTGTTCGGCGATCCCCCACCGCCCCGGGTGGCCTACGTGCTGGGCAACGAGACCACGGGAATCTCCCCAGCGGTCGCTGCGCAGCTCACCGGTTGGGTCTGCATCCCGATGACCGGCGACGTCGAGTCACTCAACGTCGCCAGCGCGGCCGCGGTGGTGTGTTTTGACTGGGCTCGTCGGCGCGCTGGGGATTCGCTGGGGGCGCACCGCCCCCGGAGAGCGCCCAGGCGGCACCGAATACCGAAGTAAGCCGGTTGTGCACAGATCTCCACCCGCTCCGGCGAAAGTCAGCACATTCTCACTCCAGCTCGCGCATACTTCTCGGCGTCGGGTCGTTGCCCCTCCTCCGATTCGACGCTTTCGCAACGGCGTCTTCGGCCCCGCCGTCTACCCGGCCACGTGCACCCCGCGTGGTTTTCCAGACGAGGAGGGTTCGTTGACCACGAGCATCGCCGAGCCACGTCCACACCTACCGCACCGGCCGGTGCTGCGCCGGTTGGTGGACATCCTGCCGGCCGCGGCACCAGCGACACCCGAGCCGCCGCCGGTCACGGCACTACCGGTCCCCGATCCCGCGGCGTCCGTCCTGGCTGAGCGGGTGCTGCGGGCCGCAGTGGAGATCCTCGGCGGCCGGCGATCGGCACAACAACTGTCCGCGGTGCTGCGCTCTGATGTGCTGACCTACCTGGTGTCGCTGCAGGCAGCGGCGGGGCATCTGGAACCGCGGATGCGCAAAGTGCTCGCCCAGCAGAACGCCGCCGGAGTCATGGAGGCGGTCGGGCTGGTCACACTGAACACTGGCGTTCGGGCGCTCGCCGCCCGCTTCGAAAAGCGCGTGGACAACCACGGCAGCCGGTGGCAGTGCACGGCACTGCAGCTTCGCCTCACCTCCGGCGACCTGGCTACCCGCCGAGGTCGTCAAACTCGCCGACCTTGACGCCCTCGATCCAGGAATCCATGTCGCCATGGGAAACGTGCCGAAGACCGGCTCGACTCTCCGCCCGATCAGCGCTGGATCGACTCGGGAACATCGTGGGAGGCCAGGGCCAGGCGCCGCACCGCAGCCAGGCGCACGGTGTCCTCGGCAGATCCGAACCGCGCCGAGGGTCACTGCCTGGATACCTGCGTCCTGAACGATTGCGACACGCCGTAGTGCCGGGCTAGGTCAGGTCATGGTCCGGCACGCCGTCGGACCGTAGGGTGCGCCTGGTGGAGCAGGTGCGCGGAAGCTGCTCGATCTGCGGGTCGAGGTGGGTCGGCGCCGACCGCTGTCATTGTCCGGTCTGCTGTGTGACCTGGGATGATGAGCAGCTGTACGAGGCTCATCGCCTCGGTGGTGGTCACTGCCGTTCGCCCCAGGTACTCGGACGTGTTGAGCTGCGTCTCGGTGTCTGGTGCGAGCGGGAGGGCCAACCTAGCACGCCGCGGTCTGCTCCCCGGCCAGCAATCCACACCACACATCGCCCGCGACGATCAACCCGAGACAGCGGGGATGCCCGCAGACCCCGGTAAGCCGACCCTGGTAGGCCCCGCGCCTTGGCCAGGGCAATCCCTTCCCGCTGACGTTCCCGGATGAGCGCTCGTTCGAACTGGGCGAACGCCCCCAGCACGGATAACAGCAGCTCGACCATTGGCGAATGCTCGCCGCTGAAAGTCAGCTGCGCGGTGAGGAACTGGACTCGCACCTCTCGCTCGGTCAGCTCGCGCACCAGGCCGGCGTGGTTGCATAATGTCCGCATTATCGGTTTGTTCCGGATCATTCCGATTGTTAAGTCATCCTAGGACGACGGAGACAGTGTGCAGGATTATGATACTGCTCAGCGTTTACTTATGGTGCAGGCAGTGACGTGACAGAATTGGTGCTCGCAAAGCATTAGCGAGAGGCGCCGGAAGGGAGTGACATGAAAGGTAATCCGCTATCGCAAAAACTAGTCCCCAAAAGGTTGAGGCGACTCGGTGTCATAACGAGACAGCCCCTCCTTTGGATCCTCGTCACTGTCGTCATGGCGGCCGCGGGGGGGCCAAGAGGAAAACAGGCAGCGGTGCGGGGATCTGCGTGTTACTTACTTGGGCTTGGAGCTGGCAATTTATTGAAACCCCTGTTCGGGCGGGCTCAGCCCCGCCACTCTCGGCCTCGAAAACCGCAGATTATCAGGGGTGCTTTTCCCTCCGGTCATGCTGCGGCAGAGGTCGCTTACGTCTTTGGAGCGTCACTGGAGGCCCCCAGCACCTTCTTGCCACTAGGAGCGATGGCACTGCTTGCACACTTATCACTTATTAAAGACGGAAAACATTACATCAGTGACACGCTGGTGGGGGGAATAATTGGACTCACAGTGGTTGCGCTGACCGCAAAAGCATGGTCGCCGCACACCAGCCTCGGGCAGCGGCGACCTCGGTAGCGACCCCGCAGCGGAGCCACGGCCTAACATCGCGGGCTCGACCCGTGAATGGACACCCTCCGCTGACCCTAACAAGGTGAAGGAGCTAGCGTGCGGGTTATGGATGTGCGTCGGTGGGTTCCGCGCACTGATGTGGTGTTGGCTGTTCCGGCTGTGGTTGCTGCCGTGCGGCGGGTGGGGCGCCGGCGGGTGAAGCAGGTGGTGGCTGTGGTGCAGCAGCGGGTGCGGGAGGGTGTTGTGCCGCCTGCGGCTTTGGTCGCGGAGGTGTTGGCGGCGTTGCCGGACACGGCGACGACTTTGCGTCCGGTGCTGAATGCGACTGGGGTGTTGTTGCATACCAATTTGGGTCGGGCGTCGTTGTCGGCTGCCGCGGTGGAGGCGTTGGGAGTCGCGGCCGGTGCTACTGATGTGGAATTTGATCTGGTCACCGGCGGGCGCGGCCGCCGCGGGACGGGTGCGTTGGCTGCGTTGGCGGAGGCGGTGCCCGCGGCAGGGGGGGTGGCGGTGGTGAATAACGGCGCCGCGGCGTTGGTGCTCGCCGCGACCGCGTTGGCGGCTGGTCGGGAGATCGTGCTGGCTCGCGGTGAGATGGTGGAGATCGGTGACGGGTTTCGTATTCCGGAGCTGTTGGAGTCCACCGGTGCCCGGTTGTGTGAGGTCGGTACCACGAACCGGGTCGCCCGTGAGGACTACACCGCGGCGATCGGTCCGCAGACCGGGTTCGTGCTTAAGGTGCATCCGTCGAATTTCCGCATCACCGGGTTCACCTCCTCGGTGCCGGTGAGGCAGCTGAGCGGGCTGGGCGTGCCGGTGGTCGCCGACATCGGCTCGGGGCTGCTCGCGCCGCACCCCACGCTGCCCGAGGAGCCCGACGCCGCCACCACGCTGGCCCACGGCGCTGACCTGGTCACGGCCAGCGGCGATAAGCTGCTGGGTGGTCCGCAGGCCGGGTTGCTGCTGGGCTGCGAGCAGCTGGTGACCCGGTTATGTCGGCACCCGCTGGCCCGGGCGTTGCGGGTGGACAAGCTCACCCTGGCCGCGCTGGAAGCCACGCTGCGGGGACCAGCGACCCCCACCGCCCAGGCACTGGCCACCAACCCCAGTGCGCTGCAGCGGCGAGCGAGGGCGATCGCGGGGGCGTTGGCCGCGCGCGGGGTGGACGCGACGGCGGTGGCGTCGCGGGCCACGGTGGGCGGCGGCGGCGCGCCGGGGGTGACGTTGGACAGCGCCGCGGTCAGCCTGCCCGAGCGCTACGCCGCGCTGTTGCGGGCCGGCAACCCGCCCGTACTGGGCCGGGTTCATGCCCACCGCTGCCTGCTGGACCTCCGCGCGGTGGATGCTGAGCAGGACACCGCGTTGCGGGATGCGGTCCTGGCATGCCCGTCATAGCGACCGCAGGCCATGTCGACCACGGTAAGTCCACGCTGGTCCGCGCGTTGACCGGGATGGAACCCGACCGGTGGGCAGAGGAACGCCGCCGGGGGATGACCATCGATCTGGGGTTCGCCTGGACGACCCTGCCCACCGGGCCGACGGTGGCGTTCGTCGATGTGCCCGGGCACGAGCGGTTCGTGCCGAACATGCTCGCCGGCGTCGGCCCCGTGCCCGCCGTGCTATTCGTGGTCGCAGCCGACGAGGGCTGGATGCCGCAGTCCCAGGAACATCTGGAGGCACTGCACGCGCTGAACGTCCAGCACGGGTTGCTGGCGGTGACCCGCAGCGACCTGATGGACCCCGAACCAGCCCGCGAGGAGGCACTGGAGCATCTGGCGGGGTCGTCGTTGGGCCCAATCCCCGCGGTCTGCGTCTGCGCCGTGACCGGGGCCGGGCTGGAGGACCTCCGAGCCGCGCTGGGGTCGCTGGTCGCCGGGCTGCCCGCGCCGGACCTCGACGCCGACGTCCGGCTGTGGGTGGATCGGGCGTTCACCATCCACGGCGCGGGCACTGTAGTCACCGGAACGCTGACCGGCGGGACCCTGCATGTCGGCGACGAACTGGAGGTGGGTCCCGGGGGGCGGCGGGTGAGAGTACGGGGGCTGCAGTCCCTGGGCTTACCGGTGAAGTCCGTGCCCCCGGTGGCCCGGGTAGCGGTCAACCTGCGGGGGGTGCCCCGCGAGGCCGTGTGCCGCGGTGCTGCCCTGCTCACCCCGAGAGCCTGGCTGGCCACCTGCACCCTCGACGTCCGACTGTCCCCCGGCCCGGCCACCGGGCTGCCCCGGCATGTGCTCCTGCACGTCGGCACGACTGCGGTAGCTGCGCGGGTCCGCCCCCTGGGCGCGGACACCGCGCGGCTGAGCCTGGCGCAACCGCTGCCACTGCGGATCGGGGACCGCGCCCTGCTTCGCGATCCCGGGGCCCGACGCATCCCCGCCGGGATCACCGTGCTGGATGTCGCTCCACCCGTGCTGCGCCGCCGCGGGGCAGCCGCAGCCCGCGCCACCGAACTGTCCACGATGGAGGACATCCCGGACGGGGCCGCCGAACTGCGCCGCCGCGGCGTGGTCCGACGCGACACGCTGATCGCTATGGGCGCGCCCGAACCCCCGGGAGCACCCCAGGCAGGGGGTTGGCTGGTCGACCCCACCGTGCTGGCGCAGCGCGCTGCCCGACTCACCGACGCCATCACCGCGCACACGACTGCGCACCCCCTGGAGCCGGGTATGCCACTGGAAACCGCCCGACAAATCACCGAAATGCCAGACACGCGGCTGGTCGAACTGCTACTGGCCCCACCGTTGACCCTCACCAACGGGCGGGTGCACCTCACCGGAGCGGCCACCAGGATCCCCAACACGGTGCGCGACGCGATCGCCGAAATCCGCGCCGAGCTTGCGCAGCGGCCCTTCGCCGCACCCGAGGCACACCGGCTCGCTGAACTAGGACTAGGCCCCCAACAGCTCGCCGCCGCCGTGCGGACCGGCCAACTACTCAAAATCGCCGACGGGATCTACCTCGCCCCTGGCGCGGACAAGGACGCCATCAAGCGGCTACATGACCTACCCAGCCCCTTCACCCTCAGCCAAGCCCGCCAAGCCCTCAACACCACCCGCCGCGTCGCCCTCCCCCTCATGAAACTCCTAGCCCACCGCGGCATCACCCACCAACTCCCCAACGGCACCCACGAGTTCCGCTCTGCTCAGGTTTAAAGCCACCGACCCGGTGATCGCTCAACATCACCACGGCCGGTCGCCCTCTAGACCCCACCGCAGACCCCACCGCCCGAGCACGCCGCCGAACTCTGGCGTTGTGGCACCGGTCGAACCCGCTAGGAGGTTACGATGGGATCGGGAGCCGTTGAGGGGAGCTCGTCGTGTCGGCACTGCGGCGCATCATCCATGACGTCCGCTCCGTCGAGCTCGGCGCCGTCACCCGATACGAGCAGCACCAGCTGGTGGTCGGCCGGGACCAGGTGCAGGCACTATTCGCCGAACCTGCCCTGGCGTCGGTGCGCGTCCATACTGCGGTACCAGGAGACCGGGTTCGGATCATCGCGCCGCTCGACGTGGTGGAGCCGCGTTCCAAAGGCCCGGGTGGGGGAGTTTTTCCAGGCTGGATAGCGCCGGTCAACCGCAAGCGTGGCGGTGACACGCACGTGCTGCGCGGGGCGGCGGTGCTGGCCGCCGGCCAACTGCCCCGCAACCAAGAGGGCTTGATCGACATGTCCGGTCCGGCGGCTGAGCGCTCTCCGTTCGGCCGGACGCACAATGTTGTGATCGAGTTCGACCGGGCTGACGATGCCTCCTGGCAGGAGGCTGAGGTCGCCTTGCGCCGCGGATTGCTGCGGCTGGCGGTGCACCTCGCGGACGCCGCCGTCGACGCCGCGCCCGACGCGATCGAGGAGTTGGCGCCACCACACCGTGCGGGCACGCCCACCGGTGGGCTACCCCGCGTGGGTGTGATCACCAACCTGCAGACTCAGGGCGCGTTCAAGGACGTCTTCGTCTACGGGCGCAGCATGGCGGGCGGTCTGCCGACCCTGTTCGACCCTGCCGAGATCGAGGACGGTGCCGTGGTCAGCGGCCAGTACGGCCACCCAGCCCTGCGCAACCCCACCTACCTGCACCAAAACCACCCCGTGATCGCCGAATTGCGGGCCCGCGACGGGCAGGACCTGGGCTTTGCCGGGGTGGTGCTGTGCCCTGAGCCGGTGCAGCAAGCCGACAAGGAACTGGTTTCCACGCATGCCGCCTGGTTGTGCCGCGCCGCCGGCTTCGACGCCGCCATCGTGACCAAGGAAGGCGCGGGCAATGCGGACAACGACCTGATGTTGAAGGTGGATGCCCTGGAGGCCGACGGGCTGACCGCAGTGGCGCTGTACGCCGAGCTGTCCGGCGCTGATGGCACCGGTCCGCCGCTGGTGGCTGGTCCGCGGCGCGGCGCGGTGGTCAGTACCGGTAACTACGACCAGCGGGTGAAGTTGCCGGCAGTTGAGCGGGCGTTCGGCGGCACCCGGCTACGCATCGCCGACGCGGAGGCGATCGCCGCGGTCGAGGTCCCGACCGCCGCGATCCTGTGTGCCCTGAGTCCGCTCGGCGCCGGGCGGCTGACCTGCCGTTCCGAGCAGCAGTTGGGAGGCGTTGCCTGATGCGCATCGTGCACTACGTCAATCAGTTCTACGCCGGACTCGGTGGCGAGGAGGCCGCGGGTATCGGCCCCCGGGTGCTCGACGGCACCGTTGGCCCGGGGCGCCTGCTGGCCCAACTGCTCGGCGAGGCGCACCAGATCGTGGCCACCATCGTGTGCGGTGACGACTACGCCGCCTCCACCGCCGCGGCAGCACCGGAGCTGCTCGGGATGGCTCAGGCCGCCGGGGCCGAGCTCCTGGTCGCCGGGCCCGCCTTCGGCAGCGGGCGCTACGGGTTGGCCTGCGCCCGGCTGGTCGCCGCTGCGCACGCCGCTGGGCTGCCGGCACTGGCCGCGATGCACCCGGACAACCCCGGGATCACTGACGCGGGCGCTGCGCCGGTGGTGGCGGCCGGTGCCACTTCCCGGCAGATGCGCCCGACGCTGCAGAACGTTGCCGCCGCGATCGCAAAGCTGGCCACCGGCGCGACGCTGACGGTGGCGGACGGCCGGGTCGCCCGGATCGCCCGGGTCGGCCGGCTGGTCGAGCAGCGTGCCGCCGCGCGGGCGGTCGAGCTCGTGCTGCGCCGCCTGGCCGGCGAGCGTGAGCTCACCGAGGTCCCCATCGGAGGGTTCGACGCGGTCGCCCCGGCGGCACCGGTCGACAAGGCGACTAGCGCGACCATCGCGCTGGTCACCGAGGCTGCCGTGGTGCCAGCCGGGAACCCGGACCGGCTTGAGTCGGCGCGCGCCACCCGCTGGCTGCGCTACCCGATCGAGGGGGTCGACTCGCTGGACTCCGGGGTGTGGGAGTCGGTGGATGGTGGCTTCGCGACGACTGCCGCCAATGCCGACCCTAACCGGGTCCTGCCGCTCGACGCCGCCCGTACGCTGGAACGCAGGGGCACGATTGGCCGGCTGCACAACGAGTTTCTGGTCACGGTGGGCAACGGCACGCAGGTGGCTACCGCCCGGCGCTTCGGCGTCGAATGGGCTGCGGAACTGCGCAAGGCGGGTGTGCAGGCGGCGATCCTGACCGCCACTTGAGGAACCGGGACGCGTTGCGGGTCAACGCTTGCCAAGGAGCTGGAGCGGGCCGGCATCCCCACGGCTCTGATCACCAACCTGGTCACGATCGCTGAGCAGGTCGGCGCGCCGCGCATCGTGCCGGGTCGTGGCATCCCCTACCCGGCGGGCGACCCGAACCTGCCACCGCCGGTCGAGCAGACGTGGCGGCGACACCTGGTGCAGCGGGCGCTGGAGGCGGTCACGACTGCGGTCGAGCGCCCGACGGTCTTCGACGTCGACGCCCCGGAGCGGGCCCATGCCTGAGACAGCGGTGGTCCGCGCCGCCAGCCTCGTGCTGGCGCACACCCCTGGCTTAACCCGGCACGGCTCCAAACCGATGCGAACCCTGGCTGGCAACGCCGAGCTGACGGCCCGCTTCCTGAGCAACCTGCGCAGCTTCGACGATGCCGTCAAGTACCCGCCGCATCAGGCGTTTCTGGGTGCCTGTCACCCTCGCGAGCTGCCGCCCCGACCGTGGGTCGGCACCGGGTTGCCCGGTGCGGAACGCTTCGCGCCGTTCGGCGAGCTGATGCCGCAGGAGGAGTTCCTCGGACTGATGGCTGCGGTCGACGAGTTCGACCTCCTGGTGCTCACCCCCGAGGTGGCCGAGCGGGCGGCCAAGCGGCTGGCTTCCCACCCGCTGGCGGGTCGCCTGGACCTGGGCCGCATCCCCGCGGCGTCCGGGGATGTCGCCGCTGCGGTAGCCGGCGGCGCCCTGCCGGTGCATCTGGCGCCCGACTGCCTCGCTGGCGCACTGCGCGGGGCGCACGCCGAAGATGAGTCGCTGGCCGCGCACGTGTTGCTGGAGAACCTGGCCTGCAAGGCCACTGGCACCCTGGCGTTGCTGCATCTATTACACGACCACGACGTTGACCCCACCGCGATCGACTACACGATCTCCTGCTCTGAGGAAGCCGTCGGGGACCGCTACCAGCGCGGCGGGGGCAACATGGGCAAGACCATCGCGTCGGTCGCCGGCTTGAGCTCCTCGTCCGGAGCAGACGTCAAGAATTTCTGTGCGGCGCCGATCCCCGCCCTGGTGATCGCCGCCAGCCTCGTGGCGGCAGGGGTGTTTGAGCAGGTCGTGGTGGTCGCCGGAGGCTCACAACCCAAGCTCGGGATGAAGTTCGAGGGGCACCTGCGCCATGGCCTACCCGTGCTCGAAGACGCGCTCGGCGGCGTTGCGGCGCTGGTGAGCGCCGATGACGGCGTCTCACCCCGGATCAGGCTCGACGCCGTGGGGCACCACCGGGTCTCCTCCGGCGGCGCTGGTGCGCAGATCCTGCATGACCTGGCCGTGCGGCCGCTGGAGGGGATCGGCGCACGCATGCTCGACGTCGACGACTACGCCACCGAGCTGCACAACCCGGAGATCACCGAGCCGCAGGGTTCCGGAGACGTCGCGGCGCGCAACTACCGCACGATCGCCGCGCTGGCCGTCCGTCGCAAGGAAATCGCTCGCGACGGCATTGAACCGTTTGTCGCAGAGCGTGGCATGCCGGGCTACGCCCCCACCCAGGGGCACCTGGCGTCAGCAATCTGCTACCTGCCCCATGCCCTGCGGCGCCTGCGGGCCGGATCGGCCAAAAAGGTATTGCTGCTGGCCAAGGGCAGCCTGTTCCTCGGGCGGATGAGCCAACGGTCAGACGGCATGAGCGTGCTGCTGGAACGCAACGGAGGCTGAATACATGGCTGTGGTGGATGCGACCAACGAGACGTTCCACGACCTCGTCGGATCAGGTCTGGTGCTGGTGGACGTGTGGGCCGAAAGCTGCCGCCCATGCGTGGTGCTGGCGCCGCACATGGCGAGCATCGCCAGCACCAACCCGGACCTGACCGTCGTCAAGCTGGATGCCAGCAAGGCGCGGCGGCTATGCATGTCATTGCAGGTGCGGGGACTTCCCACCATCCTGCTGCTCCACGACGGCCAGGAAGTGGCCCGGATTTCCGAGCCCAACCTCACCGCAGAGCAGGTCGATGACTGGTTGTCCACGGCGTTAGCCCAACAGTGTTAACCCAACAGTGTTAGCCCAACAGGCCACCAAGGAGGTGTGACATGTTCGACGGCAAGCAGGTCATCGCGGTCGGGGAACGCGACGGGGTTTCGGGGACGGCGATTGCGGCCTGTGCCCAGGCAGCGGGTGCCCCGGTCGCCTACGTCGCCACCGAATGCTTCGTTTGAACGGCTGCCGGGGCCATGGACCTGTCCACCCAGGAAACGATCAAGCGCCTGGCCGATCAGCATGGCGCGGACGCGCTGCTGGTGCTGCTGGGCGCACCGGACGCGGAGAGCGCCGGGATCGCCGCCGAGACAGTGGTGCTCGGTGATCCGAGCTGGGCAGGACCGTTGGCCGGGGTCCAGTTGGGCCTCCCCGTGTACCACATTCTGGAAGACGAGCTGCGCGCCGCAGTTCCCGCCGAGGTGTGGGATGAGCAAGTCGGGTTAATGGCCGACGTGCTGGAGGTGGATGCCATTGCCGACGCGGTGCGGGAGTTCCGCGAACAAGCCCCCCACTAGGTTCTCCTCGGCGCCCATGCCAGCAGGGGACCTCGAATCAGAGTACCCCGCGGCGCCGCGCCCATTCTGGTCACACGATCCGGCGCGCCTGCACGAAGCCGTCGAGATACAGGGCCCGCACGTGTACTGGTGTGCCGGGTTGGGAGGCTTCCGCGATCTTCCCTTTTCCGAGGTAAATCACCACATGGTCGATGGGCTTGTAGTAGTAGAGCAAATCCCCTGGTTGTAGCTGATTGAGGCTGACCGGTCGCCCCACCGTGGCCTGCTCGGCAGCGGTGCGGGGCAGGGAGATACCCACCTGCTTGTAGATCCATTGGACAAGACCCGAGCAGTCGAAGCCGCCGGGTGCAGCGCCGCCGTAAACGTAGGGGGTGCCGACCTCACTGAGGGCGGCGCTGACCACTCGGGCCGTCAGACCCACAGCGACGCTGGCCGTGCTGACGGTGTGGGCGGTAGGTGTGACCCGCGCCGTCACCGGGGGTGTCCCTTGGGGGGCGTGGATCTTGAGGTGAGCACCGACATCAAGCAAGTCGGGGTTGGTCAGCACGTCCCAGTTGGCATCGAACACCCGCCTCCCACCGCCGGACACGGTGTTCGCAGCGGCCATACGGCTGAGAGTGTCACCAGGGTTGATCGTGTAGTCCCTTGTCGGCCCAGTGCCGGTTTCCGGGGCCGCATGCCTCGATGCGATGGTGACCGGGATCGCTGGCGTCGGCGGGGCGGTGTGCCTCGGAACGGCCAGCGCGGGTTGGGATGCACCGCCCCGGAAACAGACCGGCCACGGACCCGGATCCTGCGCCGCCACGACCTTCTCAGTCACCGCGATTCGCTGAGCGGGGATGGTCAGATCAGCGCGGGACGCATACCGCTGGCCACCGAAACCAGTCCCGGTGAACGGCGAGATCTGGTGTCCGCCGGAGTAGGAATTGCTGGTGTTGATGTGCCAGTTCGCACCCGACTCGCACGCCGCCGTGAAAGCCCAGTGCACCGCTGGGTTGGTGTGCGCGCCACCGATCACTGTCGCGGTGGCGGCCACCGCCGCACCACCGACGACGACGAAACCTGCCGCACGGCGGGGGGGTCGTGCCCGATGCCTCCCCCGGGCATGGACTGAGCGCCGGTGCCTGCCGTGACCTCGCTGTGACATGACGACATTCCGTCACTGCATCCGAGGTCTGTAAACCTATTGGGCGAAGCATTCGGCTGAGCGGTGCCTTCCAAGCGATGGGCGGTCACCTTCGCTTGAGTCAAACCCGGGTCAGGCACCATGGTGGCGCTGGCGGCAGCGGTGTTTTGGGCGACGGCGAACCACCGAGCCGTGTCGGACGGGGTTGCTGGCGCAAGGCGCAAGACGACTTCGGACACATAACCGGACCGGTCGTGCGTAGGGTGGAGGTGATCGCTCGATCGCAGGAGGTGCACCGTTGCGTTCGACGCTGACCGAGGCCTCTCGCCAGGAGAGTTGAACCCGCTGCGCCTAGTAGGATCAGCGCCGTCGTTGGTCCGAGCGAGGTCGGAGTTTAGGGGTGGGCGGTGGTGGGGGCGCCGTGGCAGCGCTTGTACTTCTTGCCCGAACCGCATGGGCAGGGGGCATTGCGGGCGGGCTCCCCAGTGCCGTTGCTGGCGTCCCGCCTGCGGTTACCACGGCCCCGCACCTCGGTGCCGCCGTCCTCGGCCGGTCCGGTGTAGATCAGCGACCGGGACGCGGGCTCGGCCATGCCACCCAGGCCGGCCCGCGCATCCAGCGCGGGTGAACCAAGCGCTGCGGGAAGGCCACCGTCGCTGGCCTGGACGTCGAGCTGGGAGAGCGCCGAACCGGCCGGCGCGGGCACCACCGGGGCCTGCACCACCTCCGGCTCGGCGACCTGGACCTGGACGTTGAACAGGAACCCGACGGACTCTTCCTTCAGCGCCTCGAGCAGTGCGCTGAACATTTCGAAGCCCTCGCGCTTGTACTCCACCAGCGGGTCGCGCTGGGCCATCGCGCGCAGGCCGATGCCCTCCTTGAGGTAGTCCATCTCATACAGGTGCTCGCGCCACTTGCGGTCCAGCACCGAGAGCACCACACGGCGCTCGAGTTCCCGCATCGCGCCCGGGCCGGCCATCTGATCGAGCTCTGCCTCGCGACGGGAGTACGCGGCCCGCGCGTCGTCGAGCACGGCCGCCAGCAGCGTCTCACGGGTCAGGTCACCGATGTCGTCGGCGATGTCCTCGTACTTGAGGCCGACGGGATACAGCGTCTTGAGCGCCGACCACAGCTGATCGAGGTCCCAGTCCTCGGCGTACCCGTTCTCGGTGGCACCATCGATGTAGGCGGTGATCACATCGGTGATCATGTGCTCGACCTGCTCGCGCAGGTCCTCACCCTCGAGCACCCGGCGGCGCTCGGCGTAGATCACTTTGCGCTGCAGGTCCATGACCTCGTCGTACTTCAAGACGTTCTTGCGGATCTCGAAGTTTTGTTGCTCCACCTGGGTCTGTGCGGACTGGATCGCCCTGGTGACCATCTTGGCCTCGATCGGGATATCATCCTCCATCCGCAGCCGGGTCATGATGGACTCGACCAGTGGGCCGTTGAACCGCACCATGAGCTCGTCACGCAAGGACAGGTAAAACCGGGACTCTCCGGGGTCGCCTTGCCGCCCCGAGCGGCCCCGCAACTGGTTGTCGATGCGCCGCGACTCGTGCCGCTCGGTGCCCAGCACATACAGCCCCCCAGCTGCGATGACCTCCCTGGCCTCAGCCTCGACTTCGGCGCGGGCTTCGTTCACCGCCGTCTCCCAGGCGGCCTCGTACTGCTCCGGAGTCTCCACCGGGTCCAGCCCGCGGGCCCGCAGCGCGGTGTCGGCGAGAAACTCCGGATTGCCACCCAGCATGATGTCGGTGCCGCGACCAGCCATATTGGTGGCCACGGTGACCGCGCCCTTGCGACCGGCCTCGGCGACAATCATCGCCTCTTTCTCGTGCTGCTTGGCGTTGAGCACCGAATGTGGAATGCCGGCGCCTACCAGCGCCGTGGACAGGTACTCGGAACGCTCCACGCTCACCGTCCCCACCAGCACCGGCTGACCCCTGACATGCCGCTGCGCGATGTCTTTCACCACCGCGCCGAACTTGGCCTCCTCTGTCTTGTAAACCAGGTCACCGTGATCCTGGCGGATCATCGGCTTGTTGGTAGGGATCGACACCACACCCAGCTTGTAGATCTGGAGCAACTCGGCGGCTTCAGTCTGCGCGGTACCGGTCATCCCGGCGAGCTTGTCGTAGAGCCGGAAGTAGTTCTGCAGCGTGATCGTCGCCAAGGTCTGGTTCTCGGCCTTGATCTCCACTTTCTCCTTGGCCTCGATGGCCTGGTGCATGCCCTCGTTGTAGCGCCGGCCATGCAGCACCCGGCCGGTGAACTCATCGACGATGAGGACCTCGCCGCCGCGGACGATGTAGTCCTTGTCCTTGGCGAACAGCTCCTTGGCCTTGAGCGCGTTGTTGAGGTAGCCGACCAGCGGGGTGTTGGCCGCCTCATAAAGGTTCTCGATGCCCAGCTGGTCCTCGATAAGCGCGACGCCCTCCTCGGAGACGCCCACGGTGCGCTTGCGTTCATCCACCTCGTAGTGCACGTCGCGCTGGAGCATCGGGGCGAGCCGGGCGAACTCGCTATACCAGCGGGAGGACTGGTCGGCGGGTCCGGAAATGATCAGAGGGGTGCGCGCCTCGTCGATGAGGATGGAATCGACCTCATCGACGATGGCATAGCTGTGTCCCCGCTGGACGCAGTCGGCGAGACTCCAGGCCATGTTGTCGCGCAGGTAATCGAAGCCGAACTCGTTGTTCGTGCCATAGGTGATGTCGGCGTGGTAGGCGATGCGCCGCTCATCCGGGCTCATCTGAGACAGGATCACCCCGACCTCCAGCCCGAGCAACCGGTGCACCCGACCCATCCACTCCGCGTCACGCTTCGCGAGGTAGTCGTTGACCGTGACGACGTGCACGCCCTTCCCGGCGATCGCGTTGAGATACGCAGGCAGCACGCAGGTCAGCGTCTTGCCTTCACCGGTGCGCATCTCGGCGATGTTGCCCAGGTGCAACGCGGCACCGCCCATCAACTGCACGTCGAAGTGCCGCTGTCCCAAGGTCCGCTTGGCGGCCTCACGGACCACCGCGAACGTCTCAGGGAGCAGGTCGTCCAGTGATTCACCCTTACCGTGGCGGCCGCGGAACTCATCGGTCTTGGCGCGCAGATCGGCGTCGGGCAGGCTGGCGACGTCGTCCTCCAAGCCGTTGATGTGGTCGGCGATGGCGCGTAACCGACGCACAGTCTTGTGCTCGCCAGCGCGGAGCAGTCGGGACAGGACCACCGTGGGAGACCTCACTCATATCAGGGTGCGGGCTGGCGGCAGGCGGCCAGTGGCGTGCCGCACGGCACCGTGCGCCGCCGCTCTGCGTGCCATCGTATGCCCAGCACTGGCCTCAGCGTTATCAGCACAGGTCAACGAGACCCCTCAGTACCATAACCGCCGGCTGCGTGCCGAGTACGACAGGTGATGTCCTTGCTCACACACAGCCGGTGATTATGGCCTGGTATGACGTCTCAGGACAGCTGGATCACGCCGTAGTCGAAGCCGTGCCGGCGGTACACCACGCTGGGCAGTCCGGAGTCGACATCGAAGAACAGGTAGAAGTCGTGGCCCACGAGCTCCATCTCGTAGAGCGCCTCATCGACGGTCATGGGTCTGGCGGAGTGCCGCTTACGTCGAACGATGCGACCCGGTCCCTGCTCATCCGGTGACTTCCACCGCTGGGTGGGCAGCTCGTAGTCGAATTCCTGATTGGGCAGGTCAAGTAGGCCCATCTGGCGGCGATGGCCGTTGGTCTCGGCCTCAGTGAGGGTATCGAGGGTATCGATTTCGGGGGTTAGGGTAGCCGCCAGCGGCGCGGTGGCCTCGGCGACGGAGGTGGGGTTGCGGCGTCCGTAATGCACCTTGCGGCGGTCTGCGACCCGACGCAGCCGGTTGTCCAGCTTGCTCACCGCCGCGTCCAAGGCGGCGTAGAAATCCGAACCACTTGCCTCCGCGCGGACTACCTGCCCGCGACACCGACCGGTGATCTCCACTCGTTGGCAGCTCTTGGACTGCCGGGGATTGCGTTCGTGAAACAGCTCGACGTCGTACTGGACGGCCTTATGATCATACCGTTCGACGTGGGCGAGCTTCTCGGTAACGTGCACCCTGTAGTGATCGGGTACCTCGACGTTACGGCCCTTCACCACAATGTTCACAGGGCGACCTCCTCGCGTTGTCCAACAGGGACTTCAGCGACGCCGGGGCACTTGCAGTGATCGGTACCGGGGTGATGCTCGGACGCCCCGCAGGGGCCCGCCCGTCGTAATCACTCGACCACCGACGTCAGGACCATGGCTGTCCCGCCTCCTCCCGCCTGGGCAGCGATGCTGATGCCCGGACGGTAGTCCGCCTTGGGCACTCTCGCCAGAGCCTGACGTCACGTGTCCCAGGGTCAACGCTGTGGTTGGTATCACCCAGCCGACGGGTACGACGCGGCGTGAGCGCCAGCCGCGGCGAGCACCACGATTGCCGGTACCTCGACACCCGTCCGGAGCAGTGCCGCGGCGCATGCCGCAACAGTCGCTCCGGTGGTTACCACATCATCGATGAGTACGACGGGCGTCCCGGCGGGCGGCAGACCGGCCCGTCGCGGCAGCACCCGCCCCGCCAGGTTGGCTTGGCGAGCCGCCGCCGCCAAGCCAACCGAGTCGCGCACCCCGGAGGCCACCCGCAACGCCGGGGCGACGGCAGCGGCAACGCCCGTGTCGGCCAGTGCAGCGGCCGCCCGCTGTGCTAGCAGCTCGACGTGCTGCCCGCCGCGCCGAGCCGCCGCCGACCGCCGAGACGGCACGGGCACCAACCACACGCCGCCGGACCCGGGCGGGAACTGAACACCACCGGACCCGGGTCCGAGCTGCAAACGGAGCAGTGCGGACGCGAGCGCGCTGCCCAGCGGTCCGGCGAGGTCGCGGCGGCCTCGCTCCTTGTAAGCCAGCAGTGCGGTGCGCAACCGGCCGCGGTAACTCCCCAGCGCGTACACCGGCGGGCCAGCCTCGCAGTACGACGGATACACCCGGACCGGCGGTCCTAGCAGCACCTCGCAGTCGGTGCACAGCAGCGGGCCCGGCATTCCGCAACCGCCGCAGTCAACGGGCAGCAGCAGGTCCAACAGTGGGCGCAGCACCTCGCCAAGCTTGCCCGTGGCCTGCCCACCGCAACGGTCAGGACAGTCCAGTTGTGCCCAACGGTCCCCGCCATCCCCACTCCCCGCAACCCGGCTTGCGCAAGCCGGTCAGCCAAGGTAAATCAGCCCGGGTACAGCGGGGCCGAGCCGGGTCCGATCCCGCCGAGCAGGGGTTCCCACACCTCTTGGGTGTCCGAATACGCCCACAACCCGGTGGCGTCTGCCACTAGCACTTCACGGCCAGGTGCGGCGACGATGTCGGTGAGCGGGCCGGTCAGGTTGGTGCTGGATAATTGCCGGAGAATGAGCCCGTCCACGGACACCGAAGACACCTGCGGGGATGGCCCGGCGGAGGCCACCACCAGAAGCTCTGGACGCGCCCAGTCCACGCTTGCGGTGGGTGGCAGGTTGCCGTCTCGCAAGATCTGCGGATGACGCAGGCTTACCGCGCCCGACTCGGTCACCACAGCAGCCACCACCAGCCGCCCACCGATCACCGCGGCCACGCGCACCCCATCCCGGGACAACCGCAGCTGCGAGATGGGGCCCCACTGGGTCAGTTCAGTGGCATTGACTGGGTAGGTCAACGGGGGGCCGGCGCCGGAGAGCGCCACGCCCACCACCGTGCGGCCGTTGATCACGGTCCACGCTTCGGTACCGGAAGGTCGCCAGGTGGGCCGGGTCATGGTCACCGCGTCCAACGGCACCACCGCCAGGTCCCCCTCGGATGGGCCCACCCGCAGCTGCGGATGCCCGTCCGGTCCGGCGACGACGACCGCCAGCAGCTCCCCACCCGGATTCGAGCGGGCCGCGCTGAACACCGTGAGCTGGCCGGTTCCAGCAGGTCCCGGCGCTGGGGTGCCGTCCAGCCCACGCAGCCGGCCGCCGACGACCACCTGCCCGGCCACATCAGATCGCGGCCCGGTCGGCGCGGCGTAGGAAGCGATGTCAGCCGAGCGCCACTCAGCCTGCCCAGGCACCAACGGTTCGCCGTCGGCGAGCAGCCGCAGCGGGGCGGGGACCAGGCCGTCCAGGGAGCCGACAATCTGCGCCGCGACCAGCTGCCGTTGCTGCTCGGTCAGCGCCTCCAGGCCACTCAAGTTGATCACAGTCCGCCCGGAGCGACTGACCAGCACGTTGGATCTGGGCCGGGTCCCTTCCGGTATCGCTGACCGGACGGCTCCAGTTAACCGCGCCGACGGTCCAGCAAGCAGCATGTCCAACACCCGTCCAGACAGCATGGTCGCTGGTTGGGCGGGCACCCAGCGCAGATCGGGCACCAGGGTACCGCGGCTCGGGTCAACGAAGCAGACCCGAACCTGGCGATAGTTGCGCTGCAAGACGGTGGCCTCCACCAGCACACCCGGCGGAGGATTGGTGATCCGCCACTCGCCATGCTCGCGGACCACCTCAAGCGGGACGGAGAAGCCCCCCGCCGCGGGCATGAAGCTGCCATCCGCGGTGAGCATGCCCAGCCGTGAACCCCCCACCCGGATCCGGCGGACCCCGTTGGCGGAGCCGGCCTGCGGGGCGGCGCCGGGGGCGTCCTCGATCACGGTCAGGCCAGCGCGGTCGTCCCAATTCGCCGCCGCGCTCCGGGACAGGAAAGCGCGGGCCACAGCGTGCCCGTTCGCCGGGCTGCCGGTGGCCCCGATGAACTCACGTACCAGCCGAAACGGGTCCACGCCCGGTTCTGGACCGGCCGGTGGGATCAGTGAACCCACCGGCATGGAACGCACCACTTGGAGGTCGGAGCTCGCCGGGACAGCCGCGCACCCCCCGAGCGCGACAAGCCCGGAAACAAACGCAGCAGCGAGCAGCGCAAGGCGCGGGTGCCGGCGCATCACTGGCGCCCCGGTCCAGCCGGCACTGCGGGGTCCGGACCCGGGAGCCCCGGCACCGGGGAGTCCCCAGGGGCGTTGTCGGGGCCCAGCGGCAGCGGGCTGCCGGTGAGCTCGGTGCCCCGGCTTCGAGGCAGCGTGAGCCGGAAGGCGCTGCCCCGACCGGGTTCGCCCCAGGCCTGCAACCAGCCCCCGTGCAGCCGGGCATCCTCCAGGCTGATCGATAGTCCGAGCCCGGTGCCCCCGGTGCGCCGGTCACGCGACGGATCACCGCGCCAGAATCGGGTGAACACCAGGTCCTGCTGGCCTGGCTGCAGCCCGATGCCGTGGTCGCGCACCAGGACCGCGACCGCGTCGGAGTCCGCGGCGACGGTCATCTGGACCGGGCGCCCCTCTCCGTGGTCCAGCGCGTTGGTGAGCAGATTGCGCACGATTCGCTCGACCCGCCGCGGATCGATCTCGGCGAGCACCTCCGTCGCCGGCAGATCCAGCTCCAGCGGGGTGCCGGCGCGGTCGGCCACCGCACGCACCGAGGCCGCCGCGTGCGCCACTGTGGCGCGCACGTCGACCGTCTCTCCGTGTAGTTCGGCGACCCCGGCGTCCAACCGGGAAATCTCCAGCAGGTCGGCGAGCAGCGCCTCGAACCGGTCCAGCTCGCTCACCAGCAACTCGGTCGGACGGTGCAGCACCGGGTGCAGCTTGTCGCGCGACTCGTAGAGCAGATCGGCAGCCATCCGCACGGTGGTCAGCGGAGTGCGCAGCTCGTGGGAGACGTCGGAGGTGAAACCACGTTGCAGCTCACCGAACTCCTCCAGTTGGCGGATCTGCCGCTGAATGCTGGCGGCCATCTCGTTGAACGAAGTACCCAGCCGGGCCATGTCGTCCTCCCCGACGACCAGGATGCGCTCGGAGAGGTGGCCATGGGCGAAGCGTTCGGCAATCTCGGCGGCCTGCCGGACCGGAACCACCACTTGGCGGGTCACCAGGCTGGCGATGCCCGCGATGAGCACCAGCAGCACCATCCCGCCGAGCACCAGGGTGGACTGCACCAGATTCAGTGTGCGCTGCTCGGCGGTGAGCGGAAACAGCAGGTAGAGCTGCATGGTGCGACCCGCGCTGGCGACGGGCATGCCGACGGCCAGCATGGTCACCGCAGTCGAGCCCCGTTGCACTGTGGTGATCTTGTGGGCGAGCGCGCCGCGTTCCACCGCGGAGCGTAGTACCGCAGGGACGTCCTCCAGCGGGCCGATCTTCTGCCCGGTGCCGACCACCCCCTGCGGGCCGCCGCCGTCCACCAGTACCGGCTCGTATGCGCCAGCGCTGGCCGTGGCGGGAGGCTTACCGGTCGGGTCGGGGTTGGTCAGCCGATCGACGGCGGTGGTGAGCCTGCCAGCCAGCGAGGCCGAGGTGGGATCCACCGCGCCGAGCTCGGACTCCACCAGGATCCTGCTGTTCTCGGCCTGCAACAGCGCGGCCTGCGTCTTGTTCTCGATCAGCCGCTGGGCGAGCTGGGCCTGCAACACCATGCCCAGCACCAGCACCACGGTGGACGACAGCACGACGGTGCTGCTCACCACGCGGACCTTCAGGGAGCGGCGCCATATCGCGCCGAACATCGCGGCCAGCTCACTGACCCCCCCGGCGGCCGGACGCAACCCATCGGTCGCCCGGCCAGCGAGCGAGGTCACCGCGGAGTGATCCGGCAACCGAGGATCCGTAACGCTGGAGTCCTCACGGTGTGCCGGCCTTATACCCGACGCCGCGCACGGTGAGCACCACCTCCGGACGCTCGGGATCCCGCTCGACCTTGGAACGAAGTCGCTGTACGTGCACATTGACCAATCGGGTGTCCGCGGCGTGCTGATAGCCCCATACCTGCTCCAGCAGCACCTCGCGGGTGAACACCTGGCGCGGCTTGCGGGCCAGCGCAAGCAGCAGGTCGAATTCCAGCGGAGTCAGCGAGATCGGCGTCCCCTCCCGGCTGACCTGGTGACCGGGCACGTCGATGGCCAGGTCACCGATGGTGAGTTGCTCGGCGGGGTCGGCTTCGATGCGGCGCAATCGGGCTCGCAACCTCGCCACCAGCTCCTGGGTCTTGGGCGGCTTGACCATGTAGTCGTCGGCGCCGGACTCCAGGCCCAGCACCACGTCGACGGTATCGCTCTTGGCGGTGAGCATCACGATCGGAATACCGGACTCGGCGCGGATCGCCTTGCACACATCGATACCGCTCATGCCGGGCAACATGAGGTCCAACAGCACCAGGTCTGGCTGCAACTCGCGCACCGCGGGAATCGCCCGAGGACCCTCGCCGACCACTGCGGTCTCAAAGCCTGCCTGACGCAGCGCGATAGCCAACATCTCCGCCGATGCGGGGTCATCCTCCACCACGAGTACCCGAGCTGCCATACGCACCATCGTGGCACTGCGCGCGAGACTCCTCCTGGTCGGGCGGCAGTCGATCGGCGGACGCGGCGCGCTCCCTCGGCTCACCCGTCGAGCATCTGCACCGCCAGATCACTGAGCGTGGGCCCGGTACGGCCCATCCCGACACTGCCGGCCACGGTACCGGCAGTAGTGCCATCGAGGACAGACCACGGGGCAAGCCAGCCACCGGCGGCGAGCCCGTCATAGACGGCTGCACACCGAGCCTGCAGTCCGTGGTCAGTCTCATACAAATCCTTCCGCCGCGCACTGTCGGCCTCGGCCCGGCGGTCCGCACGGGCAGCAGCGACGCTCATCGGTACCCGCAGCAGCAGCTGGGTGTCGGGCACCGGGACGCCGAATCGGTCCACTTCGAGCCCGCGGACCCATTCGACGAAGGGGCCATTGGCGTCCTCGTGCAGCCGCGCCGCGCCATATGCCGCATTGGACGCGACGTAGCGATCCAGCAGCACCACGTCGTAGCGACGCCGCAGCACCCGCAGCTGATCGGTGGCGTCACGCCGGTCCAGGGCGAACAGCACCGCCATGCCATGCACTGACTCGGCCAGATCGCCCAGACGCCCGTAGAGCGCATCACGCACCAGTTCGGCGTGTACGTCGGCGTCATAACGGGGGAACGCCATCCGGGCTACCGACGCGTGCTGCGCGGTGAGCGCCGCACCCAGCCCGTTGGCGAGAGTTCGCTTACCCGCCCCGTCCAGTCCTTCAATGACTATCAGTTGCCCCACAGTGGCAGAACGCACACCTGGGGGTGTTAGGCACGCATGCGGGCAATCAGGCCGGTGTCGTAGCGCCCCGAGACGAATTCTGGGTGCTCCAGTAATTCGGCGTGAAACGGCAGGTTGCACTTCGGCCCGGTGACGGTGAACCCGGCCACCGCTGCCCGGGCCCGCGCCAGCGCCTGCTCCCGATCCGAGCCGTGCACCACCAGCTTGGCCAGCAGCGAGTCATAGAAGGGGGTCACCGTGGTGCCTGCCGCGTAACCGGCGTCTACCCGCACCCCCTCCCCGGTCGATTCCACCCACTCGGTAACCGGCCCAGGGCCGGGCAGGAACCGCTTCGGGTCCTCGGCGTTGACCCGCAGTTCGATCGCGTGCCCGGCAGGGGCAGCAGCGTCGACGTCAAAACCGGGTTCTGCACCCGCAGCGATGCGCAGCTGGGCTGCTACCAGGTCCACGCCATAGCGCAACTCGGTGACCGGATGCTCCACCTGCAGCCGGGTGTTCATTTCCAGGAAGAAGAACTCGCCGCTGTCCACCTCGAGCAGGAACTCCACCGTTCCCGCATTGCGGTAATCCACCGTGGCGGCAACCGCTACCGCGGCACGCTCCATCCGGCGGCGCAGATCCGGTTCGACGGCGGGTGACGGGCTCTCCTCGGCGACCTTCTGGTGCCGCCGCTGCACCGAACAGTCACGCTCCCCCAGGGCGACCACCCGACCGTCGGCCAACCCGAGAACCTGCACCTCGACGTGCCGCACCCGCGGGAAGTACCGCTCGACGAACAGCCGCGAGTCACCGAAGAGCCGATGCGCGAAGGCGCTGACCCTGGCGTACTCGGTACGCACCGTTGCGGCGTCCATCGCGATCGCCATACCCATCCCGCCGCCCCCGGCAGCAGCTTTGAGCATCACCGGAAAACCGATCTTCTCGGCGGCAGCAACCGCAGCGGCCTCCGTGGCGACCGCGCCCGTCGAACCGGGCGCCACCGGCACCCCGGTGGCCGCCACGGTGTTCCGTGCGGTCACCTTGTCACCCATCGCAGAGATCGCCTCGGCACTGGGACCGACCCACGCCAGGCCGGCATCGCACACCGCCCGGGCGAATCCGACATCCTCGGACAGGAACCCGTAGCCGGGGTGCACCGCGACCACACGGGTACGGCGGGCGGCGTCGAGTAACTGGTGGGTATCCCGGTAGGCCTGCGCGGGTGGTCCGGTGAGCTCCACCGTTTCGTCGGCCTCGGCGACGAACGGCAGCTCGGCGTCTACCGAAGAGTGCACCGCGACGGTACGCATTCCCAGCGCCCGCGCCGAGCGGATGACCCGCCGGGCGATCTCACCCCGGTTGGCGACCAATACTGACTCGAACACGCACCCTTCCTTTCCCCACCACCAACGGCCGTCCCGGGACCTTACCCAGGCCCGCTGACAGCGCTCAGCTGGTGCTCGCGGGGGTACGGTCCAGGTCCGGCTCCAGGTAGATGATCCGGGCGGCGGGGACCGCACCGCGGACCCGCTCCTCGGCCTCGTCGATGACCCGGGCTACCTCGGCGGTGGACATGGTGGCTGGCACCGCGATCTTCGCGGCGACCAGCAGCTCGTCCGGGCCAAGGTACTGGGTCCGCAGGTGGATCACCCGGTCCACGCCGCGCCCCACCATCGCGGCGCAGACGCGGTACAGCTCGTCCGGGCTGGAACCCTCCCCGATCAGCAGGCTCTTGGTCTCCACGATGAGAATGATCGCGATGACGCCGAGCAGGACGCCGATGCTCAGCGTGCCGATCGCATCCCAGACCGGGTCCCCGGTGAGCACCGACAGCCCGACGCCACCGAAGGCCAGGAGCAGACCGATCAGCGCGCAGCTCCGCCTGCAGGCGGGCAATCCGCAGATCCCGCGCACCGGCGAGGGCGGTCTCGGCCAAGGTCACGGCTTCAGCGGCCCGTCCTTGACAGGCGGTCTGTTTGGCCATGCTACCGAGGATGTGCGCACCCAAGGGACGGTCACCGGCGCTATGCGCAGCGCGCAGGGCCACGACGTTGTAGCGCTGCGCCAGCCCAGGTTGCCTGGAGTCGAAGGCGCACCAGCCAGCAAACTGCCCGAGTTCGGCCAGCGCAACAAGGAGCTTGCGGCCGGTGGCCTCATCGTAGGAGGCGTGATCCAGCAGTCCGGTGACCCAGCCGAATTCATGCTCGCCAGGGAAAGCCGCCAGGGAAAGCACCGTGCCGCCGCCAGCAACGTGACCGGCACACCAGCTCACCAGCGTGATCACAACACCGAATCTGCAGGTGAATGACGTAGGGATGTGGTAAGCCTGTGCTGTTACCGCCTCAGCCAGGTGGGTTGGCTTCTCTGCGATACGTCGGTGGAATCGTCGGCGAGCCCGGGCAGCGCTCGGAATAGCTGAACGGGAGTAGTTCGCGGGCACACCGTGACTTCAGGATCGGCGGCGGGCAGCCATACCGATCCTCCGCGGCGCACCATGACGCGGCCGCCATCTCGGGAACATAGCTCCACCGAGCCCCGAGTACATAACAAGATCTGCGGCCACGAGCTGCGCAGGCACACCGGAGTCGACTCGCCGTCCGCCCACTCGAGCCGGGTCAGCTGGAACTCGTCAGCCGGGGTGCGGTAAGCGGTCTCCTGCGGCCCGACCCGTTCCCCGCGTTGCACCGGAAGCTCGCCGTAGGAAAAGTCCAGTACCCGCAGCAGCTCCGGAACGTCGATGTGCTTGGCGGTCAGACCACCGCGCAGCACGTTGTCCGAATTAGCGCTGATCTCCACAGCGGTGCCCCGCAGGTAGCTGTGCAGGTTGCCGGCCGGTAGGTACATCGCTTCTCCCGACGCCAGCACGACATGGTTGAGCAGCAAGGCCGCGAGCACCCCCACGTCGCCTGGATACGTCTCGGCCAGCTCCAGAACTACCCGGCACTCTTGTCGAAAATCGCTACCGCGAGAGTGTCGAAAATCGCGGCAAACCCCGTCGCTGCGCAGCAGCGCAGCACAGGCATCCAGGGTGCAGGGCAGTACGGCCTTCACCGCTGGCTCGGGCATCGTGATCCAGGTCGTAAACAGGGTGCGCAGTCCGTCGGCATTCGGTTCGGCCGCGAGCATCGTGCGGTAGGGCTCGAGCGCTGGCACATTCAGCGCGGCGAGCAATTCGACGGTGCGCAGCGGTTCTCGGAAACCGGCCAGCGCGTCAAGCTCAGTGAGCGCGCAGATCAGCTCTGGTTTGTGACTGGGGTCGGAGTAGTTACGTTCCGGGACATCCCGGGGGAGTCCCCGGGCCTCCTCGCGGGCGAATCCCTCGGCAGCCTGCTCCGCAGACGGGTGGGCCTGCAGGCTCAGCGGCTCCTCGGCGGCGAGCACCTTGAGCAGGAACGGCAACCGGCCGCCCCAGCGCTGTGCACAGCGGGTCCCGAGATGGCGATCCGGGTCGGCGCTCAGGGCTTCCAGTAGAGAGGTCTGGGCGCCGTCTGCGTGCAGCAGCACTGACGGGTCCGCCGGGTGCGCGCCGAGCCACAGCTCCGCCTGCGGGTGCGGGGCGGGGACCGGGCCGCCGAGTAGCTCCGCGATCGCAGTCCGGGAACCCCAGGCGTAAGGCCGAACCGCGTTGCGCAACAGCTCCACAACCCCTCCCTTACCGCCGGGACATTCGTTCATCCGTGGGCCGGTCCGGCCGAATCAACCCGCCCCGGCCCACCCAACATGCCCCGGCTCAGCCCGAGGTAGAGCGCGGCGAAGTCGAACCGTAGGGCCAGCACCGCGGCGGCGCACGCGGCGGCACCCGGGTCGCCCTGGCGCACCATCAGCTCCTCGTCGACGGTCACCACATCAGCACTGGGCAATGCCTCCAACGCCGCAGCGCGCTCAGGCTCGTTGCGGGGATCACCGAGCACACCGAGCAGCACCGGCCGGACCACCGGCATACCACTGCGCGGTGGCACATCCTCCAGCGGATCCCCGTGCGGATCCCCGAATGAATCACCGAATACGTCGGCGGCCCCACCGGCGCGGGTTGCCTCTTGGCGCAGCACCGGCAGCGCTGCTGCCTCATGGAATCCCGCAGCATGCGCCACCACCCCCGCGTGCGCGGCGAGAGCCCCGGCGCAGTGCCCAGCCACCGCGGTGGCCACGGGATCGGTACCCCACAGCAACGGGGTTCGCGCCGTCAGCAGCAACGCCAGGGACTTGGCCGGGTTGACCAACGACTCATGGGCGACGTGATCACGCTCAGCTTCGCGGTCTAGCTCGCCAGCCAGCGCCTCGGAGTCGGTCGCTAGCAAGCCCAAGGTGTCCAGCAGCACCAGGCCGGCGGTCAGGGTGCGCGGCAGCGCCAGCCCCGGTGGTATGTCAATCCGAGGCACCACCAGCATCGATCGCCCCGCGGCCGCGGCCGCCACCGGGCCCTCGGCGGGTGCGGTGAGCACCACCTGGGCTCCCCGGCGGACCGCACGGTCGAGGCCCTCCGCCAGCTCTCGATCGCCGGGATCAGTGGTGTTGGCCAGCACGACGTCCAGTGCACCCACCCACATCGGGACCGACCGCGTCGTCACCACCGGCACCGGGCAGGACGATCCCAGCAGCGCAAGCAGCAACGGTGCGGCAGCTGGGGCCGCACCCGGCCGGGTCAGCAGCACCAGCGCCCGTGGACGTTCCCCCACCAGCCGCCGCAGACCCGCCTCCTCGGCCGCGGCGACCGTGGAACGCACTTGGGCACCCGCCGTAGCCGCGGCGCGGAGCAACCCACCGGTGTCAGTGGCTTCCAGGCGCTCAGGGTCATCGAGTAAGTCGTCGTCACCGCGACTGGAGTGGGAGGGGCCACGGTCGAGGTGCATCACCCTAAGCCCAGCCCGCTACCGCCGCCGTCATCGGCGCCTGGGCCGGTCCCGGGCAACGTCTCGTCCAGCAGCAGCACCGGGATGCCGTCGATCACCGGGAAGCTGCGCCCGCACGCGGTGCAGGTCAACGCATCAGCTTCGGGATCAACAGCGGTGCCGCGACGCAGCTCGGCGTGCGCCGGGCACGGGCACGCCAAGATCTCCATCAGCGCAGCATCCAAGTCCACGGCCATCGTTGTCCTCCTCAGTTGCCGCGCACCAGTGCCAGCACCTCATCACGCAACGCCTCGACCGCTGCGGTGTCGCGAGCCTCGACGTTCAGGCGCAGCAGCGGCTCGGTGTTCGACGGACGCAGGTTGAACCACGACCCGTTGGGGCACCGTACGGTGAGGCCGTCGAGCTCGTCGAGCTCGACGGCTTCCCGCGCAGCGAACCACTTCCGCACGGCCTCCATCCTGCCCCGCTGGTCGTCCACCGTGGAGTTGATCTCACCGGATGCGGCGTAGCGACTGAACTCAGCCATCAGCGCCGAGGCCGGGCGCTGCTGCTGACCGAGCGCGGCAAGCACGTGCAGCGCGGCAAGCATCCCGGAGTCAGCGCGCCAGAAACTGCGGAAATAGTAATGCGCGGAATGCTCGCCTCCGAAAATTGCCCCGGTTTCCGCCATCCGCTGTTTGATGAACGAGTGGCCGACGCGGGTGCGCACCGGTCGCCCACCGTGCTCGGCGACGATCTCCGGCACGGCCTGCGAAGTGATCAAGTTGTAGATCACTGCAGCACCGGGCTCGGTGGCCAACTCCCGGGTGGCGACCAAAGCGGTGATAGCGCTGGGGCTCACTGGCTCGCCACGCTCGTCGATCACGAAACAGCGGTCAGCGTCGCCATCGAAGGCCAAGCCCAGATCGGCGCCATGCTCGCGCACGGCCGCCTGCAGATCCACCAGGTTCGCCGGATCCAGCGGGTTGGCCTCATGATGGGGGAAACCGCCGTCCAACTCGAAGTACAGCGGAATGACGTGCAGCGGCAGTCCCTCGACAACCGCGGGCACGGTGTAGCCACCCATCCCGTTACCGGCGTCCACCACGACTCGCAGCGGCCGGATCCCGGACAAGTTCACCAGCGAGCGCAGGTAGCGCGCGTAGTCGGCGAGCATGTCCCGCTCGGTGACGACGCCGCCGCCCGGTCCCGGCTGGATGCCACGCTCGACCGCGACTCGGATCTCGTTCAGCCCGCTGTCCTGACCGACCGGCGCGGCACCGGCCTGGCAGAGTTTGATGCCGTTGTAGCGGGCCGGATTGTGGCTTGCGGTGAACATCGCACCCGGCAACCCGAGCCACCCGGAGGCGAAGTAGAGCATATCGGTGCTGGCCAGGCCGACTGAGATGACGTCAAGACCGCGGTTGGTCACGCCGTGCGCGAAGGCGGCCGCCAGAGCGGGTGAGGAGTCCCGCATGTCGTGTCCGGTGATCACTGCGTGCGGACCGGTTGAACCCTCCGCACTCTCGTCCGAGCGCCCGACAAAGTCGGCGAAGGCCGCGCCGATATCGCGCACCACCTCAGAGTCCAGCTGCTCCCCGACGATACCCCGGATGTCGTAGGCCTTGACTATCGCAGACAGGTCGGGCACTGCTCTCCCTTCGTCGCGTCTGGTCCTGCCGAGCCCAACGGACGTCTCCATCGAGCCTATCCGCGCATGGCGCTCGGAACGCAAGCGACAAGTGCGCTGAATCGACCAGGGGCGTGGGCCCAGGAGTGTGGGCTCAGTCGCCGACCGGGTCGGGCAGCACCCTCAGGTGACTGCGGCGCCCGCTACCGTTCACCGGACCGGCCGGAACGGCCTCCACCGAGGGGACCACCCGGCCGGCCTCACGTACCGCCTCGGCAAGCGCGGTCAGATCGTCCGCCGAGGGTTCCGGCTCGACGAACTCACCATCGTGACGCACGACGTCCCAGCCCCGTGGCGCGGTCAACCGTAACGCGTGCCGCTCGCACAAGTCGTAGGAGTGTGGCTCGCTGTAGGTGGCGAGCGGACCCACCACAGCAGTGGAGTCGGCATAGACAAAGGTGAGCGTGGCAACCGCCGGGTTTGTGCACCCGGTCCTTGAGCACCGCCGCACACTACGCACGGCCGGGACCATAGCGCGCAGGTCCCGCCGAGTGCGGCAGGCGCGCGGAGCACCACGCTGGCCAATGCGCTCCGGGCCCCGTCTGGCCAGGGCGCTCCCGGCGTAGTCTCGATGGATGACGGTGACCCGGTCAGCCCGCTCGCGCCTGCGCAGCCGCCGGGACCGGCGCGGCCGCGGCGTCCGGGGACTACTGTTCCCTGCCACGCTGCCCGCAGCGCGCAGCCGCTCGGAGCGGTTCGACGCGATCGTGCTGGACGTCCTCGAACCGATCGACGAGCGCTGGCACGCCGAGCTTGACAGGCTCGACGTCGCCGTTGATGAGGTGCCAGAGGTTACTGACTGCGATCCGACCACGGTCACCTGGGGCAGCGACGTGGTGGAAGACGGCAACATCCCGCTTGCCCGCCTGGTTCCGGCTGGGGTGGACCGCGCTGGCTTGCCTACCCGAGCCCGGATCGTGCTCTACCGACGCCCGCTGGAGACCCGGGCGCAGGACGGCGATGACCTCTCCGACCTCGTGCATGAGGTGCTGGTCGAGCAGGTGGCGAACTATCTCGGCCTCGATCCGGACGCCATCGACGGACCTGCAGAAGCGGGCTGACCACTCACGACGGGCTACCGGTTCGGGCGGCGCCGGGACGGTAGCGCGGTGCCGGCAACCAGGAGGAACAACGCGCCCTCGAGGAGCAGAAGCGCTGTCCGCGCGACGTCCGAGCGGATCACCCGAACCTCGGCCGACGTACCCCGCACCGGGATCGCGACCTGGTGCCCCCACCCTCGTACCACCGGTACTGGCCGGCCATCCACGCTGGCCTGCCAGCCTGGTTCGTCGTTGGCCGCGACCACGAGCAACCGTCCTTCCGCGCCGGGCGCGACTCGCACTGCCACCCGTGGCGGCTGGGCCGGCACCAGGACACCGCTGACCCCAGGCTCGATGGGCGGGGCCGCGCCGCTACGCGCCTGCTCGGCCAGCGCGGGACCCAGCAGTTCCGCGCCCGGGACTGGTCGCACCACCCGCAGCACCGGTCTGCCGTCCGCGGTTCGGGGCGCGGATCGGGCCAACGGTCCGGCTGCGGCGAGGGCTCGGGCGCCCTGCGCTGCGGTCGGCAGCACCACGAATTGCACCCCGGTGGCGGCCACGTCGGCGATCGCGGCAGAGGTCTCGCCCGGTTGCCCACCCCGCAGCGCAGCGGCCACCCGCTGCAACCGGGACCCGGTGGCGCGCAGCGGGGCAATGTCATCGTCACCAAAGCGCGCGGTCCGCGACCTGGTCAGCCGTACCGGCTCACCCGGGGCACCGACGACCAGAACGGACGTGTCAGCTCGGGCCAGCTCTGCGGCCAGCGAGGGGGCCAGCACCGGCAAACCCGCTGGCGGACCGGCGGTGAGGGGACCGCTGGCGCCCAACGCAACGGCCGCGGCCGACAGCGCCGCCACCCCAATCCACGGCGTCACCGACAACGCTTTACCCCACTGGTGGTTCCCGAGCCACCGCCGAGTGGGCTCCGCAGTGCGGCCAGCTAGCGCAGTGCGGCCAGCCAGCAACACGATCCACAGCAACCCGCAGCCAGCGAACAGCAGCGCGCCCCCGGTGAAACCCGGCCGTGGGTCACCACCGGCCAGCGGGCGCATCGGCAGCCGGATCAGCAGCACCACCGCGACGGCACCCAGCAGTGCCAATCCCAGACCCGGCAGCATCGCCCGGGAGGGCCGGATGGCGAGCGCGATCACTGCCGCTGCCACCACGACCACACCCACCCACGGCACGACGCCTGCACCACCGGGGTCCAGCGAGATCAGCCGCAACCAGCCGGGCACCTGCTCGGGAACCACTGCGCCCACCCCGTGCAGCAGCACCGCAGGGCGTTGAATGACCACCGCCGGCCACGGCACGAGCAACCCTAGCGGCAGGAGCACCACCGCGAATAGCCCGCTCGCGCGGCGCAGCGTCGTCACCCGGGGGGCCGGCACTACCACAAAGCCAATAAGCGCCACAGTCAGCACCATCAGGTGCAACAGGGGGGCGAACGCGCCAAGGACAGCAATCCCGAGCGCGGTGGCGGCTGCGGTGGACAGCCCGCCGGTGGATCGCCTGCCCGCCCCACCGTGCAACACCGAAGCGACACCAGCCAGCACGAGCGGCAGCAGCAGGTAGGCCACCACGACATCCAGACGGCCCTGCACCAGTCCAGCGATGGCCGGGGGGAGCAACGCGTACCCCGCGGCGGCCAGTGCACGACGCTCGCGGCTGACAGGTAGGGCGCGGGTGGCCCGGTAGGCGGACAGGGCGGCCAGCGGCAGCGCGGCCAGCAGCAGCAGCGACACCGCAGCAGCGGGCGACCCCACCGGCGTGCCGAGCATGCCGAGCACGGCTAGCGCAGCCGGCGGAGGAGCCGCGCTTCCGCCGCCGACCGGATGCCAGGAAGCCAGGTAGGACGACCAGGTTTGGCCGAGACTCTCCACCGGGAACAGCCGGCCACCAGCTAAGTCCAGCGCCATCCGGTGGCGGTTCAGCAACACGGCGAGCACGGTCATCGCCGCGGTCAGCAACGTGGGTGGAGAAAGCAAGAACTTCCGGACGCGGGCGCCGACTCCGACGTCGTCCGCCATCAGCGCGACCGAGTCGCTACTGTCGGTAGCCGTCTGCGGCTTCTCGCTATCAGAATGCCTGGGCAGCGGCGAGGGCCGAGGCCGAGTTCGCGTGCTGGCCTCGGATGCACCATGCTCAGCTGCGCCGTCCGCCGCTGGTTCCTCCTCCGCTGGGACGCTGGGCGCTACCGGTGTCGTGATGGTGCTGGACCTGCGCGAGCAGGCCGCAGGGTGGGCATTGTCGTCACCGGCAGGTGTCCCAGCAGTGCGCGACACGCCAACTCCTCCCTGTCCATCCCCGTTGGTGGGGGCACACGGTAACGTCCCCGGGTGACCGGCGTGGCCTCCGGGGAGCGGCCCGTCTCAGACCGCGCCGCGTTTGAGTCGGCGGCGCTCCCGCTCTGACAGTCCGCCCCAGATCCCGAACCGCTCGTCGAACGCCAGCGCGTACTCCAGACACTCGGCCCGGACTTCGCAGCCCGCGCAAATCCGCTTCGCTTCCCTGGTTGACCCGCCCTTCTCAGGGAAAAACGCTTCCGGATCGGTCTGGGCGCACAGCGCCCGCTCCTGCCAGTCCTGCTGGTCGAGCCCGTCGAACAGGGCCCAGTTGCTCTGCTGCTCGCCCCCCCTCTCCGCTGACCAGCTGGTGTCCACCTCATCCATGGCGGTCCGCCCTCCTCGCCATAGAGTTCCTCCCCGGTTCGCGCCTCCCCGGGCTGTGAACCGGAGAATAACAACCTTGTGATTACACCTCTGTCATCGGGGACGCAAGTCTTGGGGTCCATCCCGAGCGCCTACCTAGCGTGTCGCCGTTGACACGCCGCGGCGCCTAGCAACCCAGCTCGTGAGAGCTCTTGTCGCCGAGTTCGACAACAAGAGGAGTGATCACAACAGGCCCCGTGCCGGCGTGACACGCTGGACTGGTGCGTAGCTGCGGATTGACCATCGGCGACGGGCGGCCGCACGCGCCCGTTGCGGTCGGCCTACCGGAATACTCCGCGACCGCACCGCGCACCGCCCGTTTGCCGGCCCCGACCTTGACGACGTCCCCTCACTACTTCACTGCAGTTCGGATCACGCTGAGCGAGAGGAAATCTGTGCGTGCCACCGGTCTGGCCCCGAGCCCACTATTCCTGATACTGGTCGCGGCCACCGTGGCCAGCGGTGCACTCGCCGCACTGGCCATCGGCGCGGCCCGCACTGCCGGCATCGTGCTCCTGATCCTCGGCGGGTGGGCGGTCGCGCTGTGCCTGCATGAGTTCGGGCACGCCCTGACGGCTTACCGGGGCGGCGACCGTTCGGTGCGCGCCAAGGGGTATCTCACCCTCGACATCCGGCGCTACACCGACCCGGTGATGTCGCTGCTGCTGCCACTGGCGCTGCTGGCCCTGGGTGGAATCCCGCTCCCGGGCGGCGCGGTGTGGATCAACCGGGCCGCGCTGCGTTCGCGAGCGGTCGCTTCGGCGGTGTCGCTGGCCGGTCCCCTGACCAATCTGGCGCTGGGGGCGGCACTCACCGCTGTGGTCGGCACCAGTAGGCTCCCAGAGGGGCTCGCCGCCGGCCTGTCCTGCTTGGCTCTGGTACAGGTATTCGCATTTGTGCTCAACATCCTGCCGGTGCCGGGATTGGACGGGTTCGGCGTACTGGAGCCCTACCTACCCGCACAGGCTCGCCGGTTTGCCGGCACTTTCGGCTGGTACGCCCCCTTGCTGCTCTTCGTACTGATCATCGGCGTGCCCGCCGTGGGGAATGCCCTGTTCGGCGCCAGCTTCGCGGTCTTCGCCGCCCTCGGTGGCGACCGGGAGGCCGCGATCGCCGGCTTCCAGGAGCTCCTGTTCTGGCGCTGAGGAGTTATCGGCAGCCATTCAAGTCGCTGCCTATTCGGTGCCGGGTTAACGTCGACATCCAGGGGCACTCCCGGGGCGCTGCAAGGACGTGGGATGGATGTAACGGCTCGACTGGACGGCTTCCAGCGGCGTCACACCTGGGTGGGCTTCCCGTTGGCGGTGATCTATAAGTTCGTCGACGATCAGGGCGGTTACCTCGCCGCTTTGATCACCTACTACGGTTTCGTCTCGCTGTTTCCCGGGCTGCTCTTGCTGATCAGTGTGCTGGGCTACACGCTGCAGAGCAACCTTGCCTTGCAGCAGGCACTGCTCGGCTCGGCGCTCCAGCAATTCCCCGTCATCGGGCCGCAACTGCAGCAGAACGTCGGCTCGATCCACGGTAGCGGCCTGGGCGTGATCCTGGGCATCCTCGGTGCGGTCTACGGAGGGCTGGGTGTCTCGGTGGCCATCCAGACGGCGTTGAATCGGGTCTGGGCCGTGCCCCGCTATGCCCGTCCTGACCCAGTGGTGTCCCGGCTACGCGGTATGGTCTTGTTCGTCCTGCTCGGGGCAGTCGTTCTGATGACCACCGGGCTGGCCGCAGTCGGCCCGGTGGCCGCCGGCTACGGCTGGGACGCCGGAGTGCGTATCGCGGCGATCGCCGTCGCAATGATCGTCAACGTGGGCGCGTTCCTGGTCGGGTTTCGGGTATTGACCGCCCGGGACGTTCCGCTGGCTGTGCTGATGCCCGGTGCGATCGGCGCCGGGGTCGCGGTGCAGGTGCTGCAGACCGGGGGCGCGTTGTTCGTCAGTCATGTACTCAGTGGTGCCTCGCAGATCTACGGCGTCTTCGGGCTGGTGCTCGGGTTGCTGGCTTACCTGTACCTGCAAGCGGTCATCGTGGTGTTCTGCGCGGAGATCAACGTAGTGCGGGCGCGCCGGCTATGGCCCCGCAACCTGCTCACCCCTTTCAGCAACGACATCGAGCTCACCGCCGCGGACCGGGCCTCGTACCGTTCCTACGTGGACTCCGAGCGCTTCAAACCCTCCCAGCAGGTGCAGACCACGTTCGACCACCAGCCCGCGGCGAACGACAAACCCTGATCACGGTCGTGAAGGTCGTGGTGCTGGTCGGTGGCGTCGGTGGCGCCCGGTTCCTGCTCGGGGTGAAAGCCGCGCTCGGCTTACCGGCCGTCGGCGCCGGTGAGGACCCCGCCTCGAGCGGGCACGAGATCACCGCGGTGGTCAACACCGGGGACGACATCTGGTTGCACGGGCTGCGGATCTGCCCGGATCTGGACACCTGCATGTACACCCTCGGCGGCGGGATCGACGCCGAGCGCGGCTGGGGACGTGCCGGTGAGACCTGGGTGGTCCAAGCGGAACTGGCACACTACGGCGCCGATCCGGACTGGTTCGGGCTGGGCGACCGGGACCTTGCCACGCACCTGGTCCGCACCCGGATGCTGCAGGCCGGCTACCCGCTGTCCGTGGTCACCGCGGCACTGTGCGATCGGTGGCGACCCGGCGTGCGGCTGTTGCCGGCCACCGACGATCGCTGCGAAACTCACGTCGTGGTCACCGACACCCTCGATGGTCGAGAATCACAGGGCCGCCGCGCGATGCACTTCCAGGAGTGGTGGATCCGGCACCGCGCAGCGCTGCCGGCCAGCGAGTTCGTGCCGGTGGGTGCCGAGGACGCCGAGCCGGCCGCCGGGGTGCGCGAGGCGATCGCCGGGGCGGACGCTGTGCTGCTCGCGCCGTCCAATCCGGTGGTGTCAATCGGCAGTGTGCTGGCCGTGCCAGGGATCCGGTACGCGCTGCGCAGCGCGCCCGCCAGGGTGATCGGGCTCTCTCCTCTCGTCGGGGGCCGCGCGGTGCGCGGGATGGCAGAAGCGTGCCTGGCCGCCATCGGCGTGCCCTGCGAAGCGAACGCGGTCGCCGCGCACTACGGAGCCCGCTGCGCGGGTGGAATCCTGGACGGGTGGCTGGTGCACACCGGGGACGGGACCACCGGGGACGGCGCGACAGTGCCCGGGGTGCAGGTACGGGAAGTCCCACTGATGATGACGAACGTAGCGGCGACCGCGGCGATGGCCAGGGCGGCCTTGGACCTCGCCGGGCTCGCAGTGTGACTATTTCCGGCCCAGCCGGAGTGAACGATCACGCCGCGCCGGGTGAGGTCCGCATTCTGCCGGTCCAGGGGCTGCCCGAGTTCCGGCCGGGGGATGATCTGATCGGCGCACTGGTCGCCGCCGCACCGTGGGTGATCGACGGCGACATCGTGGTCATCACCAGCAAGGTGGTGTCCAAGGTGGAGGGACGGCTGATCACGGTGCCGGCCGACCCGCCGGCTCGGGACGCGGCCCGCCGCAAGCTGGTCGCCGCCGAGGCCCGGCGCGTGCTCGCCCGCCGCGGCCGCACCTTGATCACGGAGAACTCGTTAGGCGTGGTGCAGGCCGCGTCGGGAGTGGACACGTCCAACGTGGCGCTCCACGAGGTGGCGCTGCTGCCCGTCGACCCGGACGCCAGCGCTGCGCGGCTGCGGGCCGGGCTGGCCGCGGGGCTAGGGGTCGACATCGCCGTAGTGATCACCGACACGATGGGCCGGGCGTGGCGAGTCGGGCAGACCGACGCGGCGATCGGGGCCGCAGGGCTAGGAGTACTGCACCGCTACCCAGGCGCCGTCGACCGTCACGGCAACGAACTGGTGAGCACCGAAGTTGCTGTCGCCGACGAGGTCGCCGCGGCCGCGGACCTGGTCAAGGGCAAGCTGGCTGGGGTGCCGGTGGCGGTACTGCGCGGATTGTCGCGGGGCGACGACGGCAGCACCGCGGCGGACCTGATCCGCCCGCTGGCCGACGATCTGTTCTGGCTGGGCGCCGACGAGGCGATCGACCAGGGGCGGGCTGCGGGCCGGGCGGATGCGGTGCTGCTGCGCCGATCGGTGCGCTCGTTTCGTCCCGATCCCGTGGATCCGGGGGCGCTGCGTCGCGCGGTGGGGGTCGCGCTGCGTGCACCAGCACCGCACCACACCCGGCCGGTTCGATTCGTCTGGCTGGCCGACCGGCGCCTCCGGCGGCGGCTGCTCGACGCGATGGCGCAGGCATGGCGGGCTGACCTGCGCCGTGACGGGTTGACCGAGGACCGCATCGAACGCCGGGTGCGGCGTGGGGAGCTGCTCTACGACGCGCCGGAGGTGCTGGTGCCCTGCGCCGTGCCCGACGGCGCGCACACCTATCCCGACGCGCGCCGGCAAGCCGCCGAGGAGGCGATGTTCACTGTGGCCGCGGGTGCCGCGGTGCAGGGCCTGCTGGTGGCGCTGGCCACCGAGGGCCTGGGCTCGTGCTGGGTAGGTTCGACGCTGTTCTGTCCGGATCTGGTGCGCGCCGAACTCGCCCTGCCGGTGGACTGGCGGCCGCTCGGCGCGATCGCCGTCGGCTACCCGACGCAACCGCTGCACCCGCGCCCACCACGCGATCCGGAGGAGGGACTGGTACGGCGATAATTCCCGTGATGATCACTGCTTCGAATATGACCGTTCCGAATGCTGCTGTGCACGCCGATGCGGTACAGACGCTGTCCAACTGGGAACCCGGCGAGTACGGGCAGCGGGCGCTGCGCGAGGCTTTCCTCGGGTTCCTGGCCGCCCGCCCGGATGCCTGCGCCCGCTCCTGCGTACCCGGCCACCTGACCGCCTCAGCCGTGATCCTCTCGCACGATGGCGCCCGGGTGCTGCTCACCCTGCACCCCCGGGTCGGGCGCTGGGTGCAGCTCGGCGGGCACTGCGAGGAGGGTGACACCGGACTCGCGGCGGCGGCGTTGCGGGAGGCGGTCGAGGAATCCGGCATCGGTGACCTGGAGATCGACCCGCGGCCGCTGCATGTGGACGTACACCTGATCACCTGCTCGCTGGGCTTGCCCACCCGGCACTTCGACGTGCGGTTCCTGCTGCGCGCCCCGGCGGACGCCACGCCGGTGCGCAGTTCGGAGTCCGTTGACTTGGCCTGGTGGCCGGTGGACGCACTACCGCCCGACGTGGCGCCCGCACTGGGCGGCCATCACCTTCGCCCAGACACGTGGATCAACTCAGCGAGTGCGGAACCGCCTCCACGAGGCTGACCGTGCCAGAACTCGGCACAATGCGAGTCAATCGAAGTCCGGCACGGCCAAGCAACGCGCCGAACTCCGCCGCGGTGCGCTGGCGACCACCAGCGGTCATCACCAACATACTCAAATCCACAAATTTTCCCATCGACGGCGCCACGCCCTCTGGTAACACTATTTCAGCAAGCAGCAGACAGGCGGTGTCGGCCATCGCGGTCCGGCACGTACTCAGGATTTCCACCGCGTGGTCGTCGTCCCAGTCGTGGATGACGTTGCTCAGCAGATAGGCATCGCCACCTTCCGGTACCGAGTCGAAGAAGTCCCCACTCACCACCTCGCAGCGGTCGATAATCTCGGTGCCGGACAGTTCCTCATCAGCACCGGCCACGACTGTCGGCACGTCGAACAACACTCCCCGAAGGTGCGGGTTGGCGGACAGGATCGCGACGAGCAGGCCACCCCGTCCACCGCCAACATCCACTATCGTGCTGAACTGGCTGAAATCGTACGATTTGATGATGCTGACAGTTTCATTCGTAGAGATGGAGGCCATGGCGGCATCAAAGACCGCTGCATCCTCGGGATGCTCCGCCAAGTAGTCGAAAAGCTTAGTGCTGTGCACCCGGTCAAACGCCGATTCCCCAGTCTGGACCGTCTCGTAGAGATCGGTCCACGGGTAACGGTGGAACGGCATCCCGACCATCGTCGCCCACCCCCGCAGCGAGCCGGGGACATCACTGCGTAGGAGCTCACCCAGCGGGGTCAAGGCGAACCGTTGATTCTCCAACTCCGCCACGACTCCCACGTCGCCCAGCGCTCGCAGCACCCGATACAACGTCGAGCCGTGCGCGCCTACCAGCTCCGCGATCTCTGCTACCTGCCGCGGTCCGTCGGCCAGCACGTCCGCAACTCCGAGCCGGGCGAACACGCTGATCATCTGCGAGACGGCAGCTCCCTGAATCAACTGAAGCAGCGTGGCAGCAGGTGGCTCCGCTGCTGTACGTGCCGCGACCGGTGTCTCGTCAACTGCCATCGTGACCTCCCCGTAGGCCGCCCGTGACCACCTTGATTCCACGGTAGTGGTGCGGGCAGGTCACCAGGAAGCGGCTACCAGCAGCTGCTTCCAGACCGGGTGACGCAAGAGCAGCGCCGCCAACGCCAACGGCGTCGAGATCAACCTCGCTCATCCCGACCTCGTCCACGTCCGGGACAGCAAGAACCACGGGATCGGCCCGACGATCACCGCAACCGGACGCCAGTGGGCCATGCTCCTTGACCAGATCACGTGCACCGCCGGGTCAACGACGCCATAGTGGTGAACACCACAGGACAGTCACCACCCGGTGTTGGTCGGAGCCTGGTCTGGGGTTAGCGTGACCGGCTGTGCAGGTACGTTCGTGTTTCGCGGGCTTGGCCAGGGCCTTGCAGGGGCACTTGGTCAAGGGCTGTGAGCTCCGCGATTTATTCGAGTATCACCGTGGCCGGATTGAGGCGGTGTTTGCCAGCCAGCCGGACCTGCCGCTGCATCAAGACACGGTGGCCGGGTTCGTGCAGGGGTTCGTGGTCATTGCGACGTACTTCGTGCCCGATGACAGCGTGGAGCAGCAGTCCATGTTCCCAGCGCTGGGCGGTGCGTTGCTGCTCGCCCAGGATCTGCCCATCGACACGAGCCCCACCAACATCACCGCCGGGCGTGGCTTCATCGAGCGGACCGCCTTGGTGCTGGACGGTTCTGGCCACCCGAGTGGCCTCTACGAGCTGGTGCAGCGAGCGTTCACCCTGGTTCCCGACGTGCCGATGAGCTGCGCCTCATTGGGTGGATTCTGTCTCGGGGTGCTCTACGCCACCCCCTACCTATCCGGGTCGGCTGTCGATCAGATGGCGTTGATCAGCGCTGCTTGCCAGCATGCCCACGACCTGCCCCAGCGACCTTGACCGGCCCTGTGGATGGAGACAGTTTTGCACCGTCTCCATCCACTCCGTATCACGGTGCTGAGCTTCATCACGGTGCTGAGCTTCATCACGACGGTACTGGCGTCATCACGGTACGGGGCTTCGCCGAGGCGGCGCCTTTGTGGCGGGACCTGATGCGTGAAGTTCTTGCATCCGCATTACACATGCATTGACCTGTGCAGGAGCACGTGCTAGGTTAACTCCTTCGAATGCGCGCACGGAGACACCCACAAGAGTGAAAGGCGCACATGAGAATGGCGTCGAGCAATGACGGGGACGGTTCACGTCGGCGTGTCGGTCATGCGACCTGCCGACGTGGCGCGGCGCAAAGCGCAGCGGTTAGCCCGTCAATTGCCCCGAGGCTGCAACACTACAAAGCAGCCACGTTGCCTTGCGCGGATTCTCACGACCTGAGTGGTCCAGCGCTGGTTCTAGCCGCGACGATATAGTCAGAATAGTTCGGTTGCAGGACCGATGACATCGGCAAATATAAGGACGCGTAGAAATGAACCACGCGAGAACCCGAGCGCCATTCGTGACCTGGTTTACCTGTGGCTTCGAAAATATAGACCATGCAATTAGCGAAGACGACATAGCAACTGGTATATCGGCCGGCTCCGGCCGATATACGGCTCTCTGTGGCGCGACGGTGTGTGTCGCATCCATGGTCTGCCCACCGGGCCGACGTTGTCCCTCGTGTGAAGCCGCTGTTACGCTGCTCGTCGAGCGCGACGCGCCGTCCCGGGACACCGGATTTCTCAGTCAGTTGTTTGGCCGTGGCCGGCACCGCGACGACTCCGCGAACTCCCAGGTTGGAGGGGGATACCGGTTGTTCGGACGGCGGAAATGAATTCAGAAGAGCTAGGTCCAACAGGAATAAGTCCAGGCCGCCGCCAGCCATTGCCCAGAACGACACGGCCCACGGTCTCCCGACGTGGATAGTCGTTGCGCTTACATCGCGCGGTAGTCGCGGGGACCGAGCCGGGGGCCGAAGCGGGGACGCCGGAACCCAGAGGCCTCGACGTAGCGCACGGCCCGGTGCCGTTGTGGTGCGTAGGGCGCGAGGACTTCGAGCATGCCTGCATCGTCCAGTGGTCTTCCCACGAGCGCGTAACCGACGACGGACGGGATGTGGTAGTCACCGACGCTCACTGCATCGGCATCCGCCCAGGCCCGCTGCGCCACCTCGGCGGCCGTCCAGAGCCCGATCCCAGGAACCTGGCACAGCAGGTCACGACCGGCCTGTCCGGCTAACGCCACCGCACCCTCCAGCCGGGGCGCCACCGCGGCCGCCGCCAGGAGGGCCCGGCGTCGGGATCGGTCCACCCCGGCGCGGTGCCACTCCCAATCCGGGATCGCGCGCACCGCCGCCGGACCGGGCGGCACCCATAGCTCAACCGGACCCGGCGCCCGCGCTCCGAAGCGCCAGCACAGCTCGCGCCAGGATCGTCGTGCCTCGACGCCAGTGACCTTCTGTTCCAGCACCGCAGGAACCAGCACATCCCACACCCGGCGGGTGGCGCCCAGGCGCAGGCCGGGTATCCGGTGCCGGACTTGCGCGATCAGCGGGTGGTGCGGCACGAAGGCGCTGTCGTCGTCGGCGGCACCGAGCAGCACGGGAAGCCCGTCCAAAGCCCAGGCAGCGCCCGGCCCCCATCCGGTGGCGTGCACCGTTCCGCGGGTGTCGCGCCGAAGCGCCAGGGTTGCGGCGCCGGCTGGAGTGCTGCCTGCGCGCCACACAGTACCGTCGGCGTCCACCCGCATCGTGGGGTCACCCCGGCCGCGGCGCAGCGGAGCCAGCACCGCACGAAGATCCAGCGGGCGCTGCGGAGTCCAGGACCGCGAGCAGGTCTCAGACATCGGCGGAGAAACACACGCCACTATCGGGCAGCACGATACCCCTGATCTCCCTGCCCCCGTTGGGCTGCGCGACGCGCCAACCGCAACCGGCCGGCCAACCCAGCTCGCAACGCCAGCCGCAGCGGCGCATACAGCGGACCGGGATGTCGGTCAGCGAGGTAACGGTAGGTGCTGCGGTGGTGCTCAGCGAGCATCTGCTCCGGCACTCGACGGGTGGCGTGCCCACCGAGATGGGTGACTTCCGCAGTGGGCACGTAAACGTTGAGCCACCCGGCCCGACCCAGGCGCTCGCCGAGGTCGACGTCCTCGAAGTACATGAAGTAGCGGGAGTCGAACCCGCCGACGGACTCGAATGCGGCCCGGCGGAGCAGCAGGCACGACCCGGACAGCCACTGGGCTGTCCGCTCCCCGAGGGCGGTGTCGGACTGCCGGTAAGCCGTGGTCCACGGATTTTCCGGCCAGATCGGGCCGAGCACCGCGTGCCCGATACCACGGCCCAGTGCGGGCAGCAACCGCGCCGACGAGTACACCGTCCCGTCCGGTTGCCGGATCAGCGGCCCCAACGCCCCCGCTCTGGGCCACCGCTGCGCGGCAGCGAGCAACTCGTCGAGGCTACCGGGGTGCCACTCGATGTCCGGGTTGGCCACCACCACCCAGCCCACGTCGGGTCCCCACTCGACGACCCCCCGGTTGGCGGCACTGCCGTATCCGACGTTCTCCCCGATGCGCAGCAGCCGCACACCACTGCGGCGCACCGCGCGTTCCGGGGCTCCGTCGGTGGATCCGTTATCGGCCAGCAGCACCCGCAGCGGCCGGGTGGTGGCCTTGACGACCGAATCCAGGAACGTCTCGAGCGTGTCGCCGGGCGAGTAGGTGACCGTGACCACAGCCAGTTCCTGGCCATAGGACCGGCCATAGGAGTCACGAGGGGGCACGGCGCTCGATTCTGCACCCGGCGTGCGCAGCGAGCCTAGCGGGACCACCGGCGCATCACTGCGGCACGGCGGTAAGCCGCACGATGCAGCGCCGCACTCGCCTCCCAAGAGAAATCCTTGGCGCGCCGCTGCGCGGCGGTCGACAGCTCCGCCCGGCGAGCCGGGTCATCGAGAAGTTCGACGAGCCCGGCAGCGATGTCCGTGGCGTCGATGCCGCAGTAGGCCACCGCGTCCCCACCCACCTCTGGAATCGCGAGCCGTCGGGTAGTCAGCACCGCTGCTCCGGCCGCCATCGCCTCCAGCACCGGCAGCCCGAACCCCTCCCCCAGCGACGGGTAGGCCACCACGGCCGCGCCACCGAGAAACCCGGACAGCTCTGCGAGCGGAAGGTAGCCGGCCCGGATCACCCGAACCCGGTGCGGCACGGCCCGCAGTTCGCGCTCCACCTGGCTGTCCCAGCCCGGCTGCCCGGCCAGGACCAGCGCCGGCGGATCAGACCGGCCCGCAAGGATCTGGCTGGCCCGGGCGAATCCACGAATCAGCGCCGGCACGTTCTTGCGCGGCTCGAGCGCGCCGAGAAAAGCCACATAGGGGCTCCTGCCCAGACGCAGGCGGTGCCGTACCGCGACCATCTCCTCTGGCGACGGTGGGTGGAAGCGGTCGCCATCCACCCCGTGGTGCACCACATGCAGGCGCTCACCACCAGCGCCGCCGACGTCAGCACCGGCGACGCGCCCCAGCTCCCGAGCCGTCGATTCACTGGGCACCACGCACACATCAGCCCTACGCAGCGAGGTCCGTGTCCAGGCTCGGAAGAAGCGCGCCTTGACCGGCGAGTGCACCCCCGGGTCAGTGAAAAACGTGGCGTCGTGCAGCGTGACCACCGTGGCCACCGGGCAGGCCAGCGGCATCGTGTAGTGCGGGCAGTGCAGCACGTCGACCCGCGCCCGCCGGAGGAGCCAGGGCAGTCTGGTCTGCTCCCAGGTCAGTCGCGCGGTGCGGGTGACGAGCCGCTCCAGAGCAGGCAGCACATCGGCGTGCGGGGCCAGTGCGGCATACAGTTCTGCGTCCCGCGGCTGGCACACCACCATGGGCGCGGCACCGTCGGCTTCCAGCGCCGCGACCAGGCAGTCCACGTAGCGACCGACGCCCCCACGGTTGGCCGGCACCGCCGTCGCGTCGATGAGCACCCGCGGCTCGGTGAACACGCAGAGAGCTTACGAGGTAACGCGGCGTGTTCGGCAATGGCGTAGCTCGACGTGCATCGACCACACCCGGCGGGCAGTGCGCTCCCAGCTGAACTGCTGCGCCCGGCGCCGACCCGCGGCGCTCATGGCCTGCGCCGCGCCGGGGTCGGACAGCACCGCGCGCAAGGCGGCCGCCAGTGCGCCAACGTCGTTGCGCTGGACCGTCACCCCGACGCCCCCGGCCACTTCGACCAGCGCGGGAACGTCGGAGTGCACCACCGGCACCCCGGCCGCCATCGCCTCCAGCAGCGGCAGGCCGAAGCCCTCCGCCAGGCTCGGTGCCGCGAGCACCGCCGCGCCGTGCAGCACGACGGCCAGTTCCTGGTCGGTGATCCGGCCCAGCAGGTGCACCCGGGCCGGATCCAACCCGGACCGCCTGGCCAACGCGGCCGGTTCGAGGCGCCCCCAACCCGGCTGACCAACCAGCACCACCGGCAGATCCGGGGCATGCGGCGCGGCCAGCGCGGCGAGCAACGTCTCGATCCCCTTGCGCGGTTCGAGGGTGCCGACCGCTAGCACGTAACGCGGTGGCAAGCCCAACCGGGTGGCGATGCCGGCAGCCTGCACCGGCAGGTGAGTCACGGCTGCGGTGACACCCTCGCCGACCACGTACACCCGGGCCGGGCAGGGCACGTGCCGCGGCAAGTCCTGGGCAACCGCGGCGGTGGGCACCACCAGAGCATCCGCCCGGCGGGCCGCTCGCCCGACCATCCGGCGATGCCAGCCGACCCCGCGCCGGGTCAACCCGTCGGGATAGGTCCAGGGCACCGTGTCATGCACCGTGACCACCAGCTCGCAGCCGCGGCGGGGACCGGGTGGGGCCAGCGGGGTGGGGGCGTGCACGGCGTCACCGCCCGGCCACAGCGGGACGCCGGAGTCCCAGGCCGCGACGAGCGCCTGACGGGGCAACGGCAGCAGGCGCGGGCCCTCCACTCCGGGGATGATCGCCGGGGTGGGGTCGGCGTGCCGGGCCACCGCGCTGCCCACCGTCCAGCCGGCCGGCGCGGTGGCGGCCAGGGCCGCCGTGAGCTCGCGGGAGTACCGCCCGGTACCTCCCGGCACCGGCGCGAGCAACTGCTCTAACAGGACCACCAGCTTGGGCACGTGGGCAGTGTGGCACGAGTACCGTCACGCCCCGTGTCAGCAGGAACCCGAACCACGGTGGTCGTGGTCACGTGGCGCGGTCGCGGTCTGATCGGGCGCTGCCTGGACGCGCTGGCCGCCCAAACCCGTCCGCACCGGGTGCTGGTGGTCGACAACGCCTCGACCGACGGCACCGCTGATGAGCTGGCCGCGCACCCGCTTCGCCCCCGGACGCTGCGGATGACCCGCAACATCGGTTACGCGGGCGCCCTCGCAGCCACCTTGCCCCACGTCCAGACCCCGTTCATGGGATGGCTCAACGATGACGCCGAGCCGGAACCGGGGTGGCTGGCCGCTCTGGAGGCCACCCTGGACAGCGACGCCACGGTGGCTGCCGCCGCCTCGGTGCTGTACGACGGCCATCGCGGGGTGATCTCGACCGGCGTGGCGCTCACCCAGATCGGGTACGGTCGCGACACGACGGGGGCGTCGCCATTCGGCTTCTGCGGCGGGGCCGCCCTGCTGCGCACCGACGCGCTGCGGCGTCTCGGTGGCGTGCCGCGCTCGCTGTTCTGCTACTACGAGGATACCGACGTCTCCTGGCGGCTGCGGCTGGCCGGCTACCGGGTATGCACCGCTCCGGACGCCTGGGTTCGTCACGCCGGTGGTGCCTCCGCCGGACACGGCACGCCTGCCTTCCACCGCTGGAACGAGCGTAACCACCTGCTGGTGCTGGTGCGCTGCGCCCCCGCTGGGGTGGCCGCCCGAGAGCTGGCCCGCTTCGCCGGGCTGACCCTGGTGCTGCCTTGGCGTCGGAACCATCCCCGCACCCCCAACTTCACGCCACGGCTGCGCCTCCAGGTACTCGCAGAACTGACGGCCCACCTGCCCGCAACTCTCATCGCCCGCCACCGGATCACCCGCCACATCACCGTGCCCCGCGCGGCCGTCTGGTCCACCTGGGCCGGTAAACGCTGAGCGCATCCACCGGCTGATCCCGACGGGGCGTTTCACGAGCAGACAGCAGATATCTGCGCGCAGAGCCCAGTATCTCTGTACCCTCATCTCGGTGCCCTCGGGTGCTCCACAAGCGCACCGTGACTATCCCCAGCCTTAGCTTGGGCATACGTCACCACGATGCGGGAGCTGTCCACAGCTTCCAGCGCGAACTTCCACGTTTATCCCCATGCAGCGGCCTGTTGTGCACGTAGCGCTCCCCAAACAGGCATGACTAGAGTACACCTGCTTCCTTAGTAGCTGTAACCAAATAACTAACCCAAATAACTAACCCCAAATAACTAACACAGTCGAGTGAATCTCTTGCTGTGTCGTGTGTCGTTTTAATCGACGCAATGAGCCCGTGAAATGATCGCTAGAATAAAGGCCTGCCGCTACGACCATTTTTGAGCCCAAGGCGCGTTGCTGATGCAGCGACTGTGTCAGGTGGCGGTCGAGCATGAGTGCAGTCGTGTCGAGTGGACCACTGACCAGGACAACCCCCTTCCGGAAGCGTTTTACGAACAGCTGGGAATGCCGAAGAACCAGGAAAAGATCTGCTACCGGCTGGAGGGTGATGACCTTCGACGGATGGCGCCGTAGCCCCTGCCGTAGGGAGTCGCGAGCGATGCGGCAGGCTACCCGCGGACCGAAGGAGGACCGAGCGTGGGTGAGCGCGCGCTGCCGAAGGTGTCGGTGATCGTGGTGAACTACCGCGGCGCCGAGGACACCGTGACCTGCCTGCGCGCGCTGCGCGATGAGCTGGACTGGGCCGCCGAGGCGCTGGAGCTGATCTGCGTGGACAACGCCTCGGGCGACGCCAGCGCGCAGCGGATCGCCGCCGCGGTACCGCAGGCCCGGCTGATCCGCTCGGCCACCAACACGGGGTTCGCCGGCGGCTGCAACCTCGGGGTCAGCAAAGCCACCGGCTCGATTGTCGCTTTTCTCAACAGCGACGCGCGGCCGCACCGTGCCTGGGTACGCGCCGCGGTCGAGGCACTCAGCGAAAGCCCCGACATCGCCGCGGTGGCCAGCAAGGTGCTGGACTGGGACGGCGCGCGGATCGACTACGTCGACGGCGGCCTGACCTGGTACGGGATGGGCTACAAGCCACACGTGGGCAAGCTCGACGACGGTGCCCACGACACCGCCCGCGACGTACTGTTCGGCACCGGCGCGGCGCTGCTGGTCCGGCGCGAGGTCTTCACCCAGCTCGGCGGGTTCGACGAGCGGTTCTTCATGTTCTGCGAGGACGTCGACCTCGGCTGGCGGCTCAACCTGCGCGGGTACCGGGTGCGTTACGAGCCGCGGTCGATCGCTTACCACCGCCACCACGCCTCGCTGCACGGTGCGGACCCGGCCCGCGAGACCTACCTGCTGGAACGCAACGCGCTCGCCGCGCTGTACAAGAACGCCTCCGACGAGACCCTGGCCACCGTGCTCCCCGCGGCGCTCGCGCTGGCCGTGCGGCGGGCCACCGCCCGCGGCGAGTGCGACCCGACCGAGCTGGAGATGACCCGCCGCAGCCCCGAGGCGGAGGCGCCCGGGCCGATGGCCGTGTCCCGGGCGACCATGGCCGGGATCTACGCCATCGACCGCTTCGTCGAGATGTTGCCCGCGCTGACCACGTCGAGACAGATTGAGCAGGCCGCTCGGGTCCGCACCGACGCCGACCTGCTCCCCCTGATGCGTAACGCCCTGGAGCGCACCTCCCCGGAGATCCCCTACCTGCTCGCGCACGACGCGATCGTTGAGGCACTCGGCGTGGCGCGGGTGTACGGGGCCCGTCGGCGGATCCTCGTCATCACCGCGGATGCGGTGTCCGAGCGGATGGCCGGGCCAGCGATCCGAGCCTGGAACATGGCCGAGGTGCTCTCCGGCGAGCACGACGTACGCCTGATCAGCCTCAACCACCACTGCTCGCCACCACCCGCCGACTTTGAGGTGCGGCACGCCACGCCCGCCTCGATCGGCCCCGAGCTGGACTGGGCGCAGTTGATCGTGCTCCAAGGCCACGTGCTCGAGCAGATACCGTCAGTGAAGACGTCCAACCAGATCGTCATTGTCGATATCTACGACCCGATGCACCTCGAGCAACTCGAACAGGCCCGTGATCTGGGCGACGAGGCGCGCGCGCAGATCGTCAGCGCGGTGACCGCCGTGTTGACGACCCAGCTACGCCGCGGCGACTTCTTCCTGTGCGCCTCGGAACGGCAGCGGCATTTCTGGCTCGGGCATCTGGCCGCGATCGGACGGCTCTCCCCCACCGTCTACGACGTTGATCCGACGACTCGCTCGCTGCTCGCGGTGGCCCCCTTCGGATTGTCCGGCAAGCCGCCGCAGCGCACTGGTCCGGGGTTGCGCGACACGCTAGGGCTCGGGCCGCGGGAGAAAGTCGTGCTCTGGGCGGGCGGCGTCTACTCCTGGTTTGACCCGTTGACCCTGCTGCACGCCGTGCGCGCGTTGCGCGCCGAGCATCCGGACCTGCGGCTGGTGTTCCTCGGGATGCGCCACCCGAATCCTGACGTGCCCGAGATGGGTATGGCCGGGCAGACCCGCCGGCTCTCCGAGGCCCTCGGGCTCACCGGTGAGCAGGTGTTCTTCAATGAGACCTGGGTGCCTTACGCCGACCGGCAGAACTGGCTGCTCGACGCCGACGCTGGCGTCACCACACACTTCGAGCACGTCGAGACCACGTTCGCCTTCCGGACCCGGGTACTGGACTACCTGTGGGCGCACCTGCCCATCGTCACCACCAGCGGCGACGCCTTCGCCGAGCTCGTCGCGGCCGAGGAGCTCGGCGTGGTAGTGCCCACTGGAGATCCGGCGGCGCTGGCCACGGCGCTGCAGCGGGTGCTCTACGACGACGCCTTCGCCGCCGGCTGCCGGGAGCGGATCGCGGCGGTGGCCCAGCGCTACACCTGGGAAGCGGTGCTGGCGCCGCTAGTGGAGTTCTGCCGGCACCCACGGCCCGCACCTGACCGCCTGCGCGGCACCCCGCTCGCCGCGCCCGACCGCCGGACCGGGGTGGCCAGCGCGCTGTGCCGGGACGCCGCACTGGCCCGCTCTTACCTCGTGGCCGGCGGGCCCGGTGAGGTGGCCCGACGAGCCGCAGGCCGGCTGCGCAGATTGTGGGTAACTCGTGAGCGGCGATACGAGCGATAACTCGCCTTGCCACTCACAGAGTGTCCGGGTGTTACTGGACGCCACGCCACTGCTCGGGCAGCGCAGCGGGGTCGGGCGCTACACCGCCGCGCTGCTGGACGAGCTGGCGACGCGGACCGATGTGGACGTCACGGTTACTGCGTTCACTGCGCGCGGCCAGGTCGCGCTGCGCGCCGCGGTGCCCCCCGGAGTGGCGGTACGCGGTGGACCGGTTCCGGCCCGGGCGCTGCGAATGTTGTGGCACCGCGTGAGCTGGCCCCCGACCGAACTGCTCGCCACCGAGGCTGACGTGCTGCACGCCACCAACTTCGTGCTGCCGCCGTCCACGCGCGCCCGCGGTGTCGTCACCGTGCACGACCTGGCGTTCCTGGACCGCCCAGAATTCCTGGCTCCGCCACAGCGTGATCTGCCCCACCTGGTCCGGCGCTCGGTGGCCCGCGCGGCAATGGTGTGCACCCCCAGCAGCGCGGTGGCACAGCAGGTGGCTCACCAACTTGACCTCCCCGCCGAGCGGATCGTGGTCACCCCGCTGGGCGTGGATCCCGCATGGTCGAGCACTGCCCCGCCGTCCCTGGCGCTGCGGGCGACACTGGGGTTGCCGCCGCACTACCTGCTGTTCGTCGGTGCGGCACAGCCGCGCAAGGGCCTGGACGTACTACTCGACGCCCACGCCGCACAACGTGATCTCGCGCCGCTGGTGCTCGCCGGGCCAGCAGGCTGGGGTCCGACGCTGACGACCTCATCCCGAGTACACACCCTGGGCTACCTCGACGAGGCTGATTTGCGCCGGGTAGTAGCCGGCGCGGCGGCGCTGGCGCTGCCATCGCGCGACGAGGGTTTCGGCCTACCGGTCCTGGAGGCGATGGCGGCCGGTGTACCCGTGGTGTGCTCCGACCTGCCGGCGCTGCGGGAGGTCGCCGGCGGACTCGCCACCCTCGTGCCGCCTGGGGATTCCGCTGCCCTGGCCACCGCACTGGCCAGCGTCGACAGTGCTGGCCACGATCCGGTAGGTGCGGCCGCCCGGCAGGCGCACGCAGCCCGCTACACCTGGCAAGCCTGTGCGCAGGCAACGGTCCATGCGTACCGGAAAGCCTGTGGTTGATCGGCGACCATCTGTGAGAAACACCCGGGACACCAGTGATGAACACACGGGATACCTGTGACGGGTACACCGGGATAGGTTTCACCCACGGGAAGTAGTGGTCCGGACGTTATGCTGTATCGGGTCGCAGAAAGCTACCGAATGCGCTAGAGAGGGCTGTTCCTTCCCCCTTCGAGTGCCGGGGGACATCGCTTGCAGCGACAGAACGCTGGCGCACAACTGCGCCCGCGCGAGCGCGCGTTCACACATAAGGGGGAGGATGATGATGCTCACTCACCGAGCTCGAGCCGGGGCAGCCCTCACGGCCCTCAGCGCGGCGACTGTAGCAGTCACGGTCAGCGCGGCGGCGCCCGGGGTGGCGCAAACGGCGCCGCTGGGCGGGGCAAACCCGGTAGCCGTGCTCACCGGTGCTACGTCCATCAATGCAACCGAGGCCCGTTACCAGGTGAAGGGCACCGATCTGGGAATCATGTGGACTGACGATCGCGGGCAGATCCTGGCCGCCTTCGGCGACACCTTCGGCCCCAGGTGGGCCGGCCCCAGCAGCGGGTTCGCGAATCCCACCACGATCGATTGGCGCTCGAACACCCTAGCCCGCAGCACGGAGCACAACCCGGCGGGCGGCATGTCGTTCACCTTCGTCACCGACCGTCCCGGCCATGCCAAGGAATTGCTGCCCTCGCGCAAGCAGGACGGCGTCGAGATGACCAAAATCCCCACCGGCGGGATCAACGTCGGCGGGCGCAATTACCTGGCCTACATGTCGGTGCGCAGCTTCACCCGGCCTGGGCATTGGATCACGAACCACAGTGGCATCGCGTACTCCGACGACGGCGGGCAGACCTGGAAGGACGCCCCCAGCGCACGCCAGCCCAACACTCCAGCCTTGGACGAGAAATTCCAGATGACCGCCTATGCCCGGCGAGACGGCTTCGTCTATGCCTTCGGCACGCCGAACGGCCGCTTCGGTGACGCCCACGTGGCCCGAGTGCCCGAACAGCAACTGCTCGACAAGTCCGCCTACGAATACTGGAATGGGAAAACCTGGCAGCGGGGCGGCAGCGCGATCGCAGTCCCCATCGTACCGGGACCCGTCGGGGAAATATCGGCCCGCTACGACGAGATCCTCAAGAGCTGGGAAATGATGTACCTCGACGAGTCGCGTGAAGCGATCGTGGTCCGGCTGGCGCCGCAGCCGATGGGGCCGTGGGGCGCGCCGATGCCGGTCGCCACGTCGAGCGAATACCCGAAACTCTACGGCGGATTCCTGTACCCGGATTCGAAGGGGTGCGACCTGTACTTCACGATGACCCAATACGACCGCTACAACGTCTCAATGATGCACGCCAAGCTACCGGGCAACGCGGTAAACAGCACCCAACCGCACGGGGACCCTCGAACGCATTAACCGGCCTAACCGGCGGGTGAGTTCTGGCCAGCCAGTGCCGAGAGAATACCCTCGGCTCTGCGGCGGACGCGGTCCTCGAAGTCTCCATGCGTCAACGCATACAGCCGATCGGCTTCAACCGCGGCGAGGATGCGCTCGGCCGCGACGTCCGGCTCCATCATGCCGGCCATCCCATGCTCGACGCTCGCCCTTGCCTGGTCCACCTGGTCCACCGATAGGCCTGCCGGCAGGTGCTCGGCCAGCTGCGCCTCATCGCCAGCCTGGAGCAGGGTGAACATGGCCTCGGTCAGCGGCGTACGCACGTATCCCGGACAGGCTACGGTCACCCCGATGGGCAGCCCCGCCATGTCCAGTTCGGCGCGCAGCGTCTCGGAGACCGCGACCACCGCGTGCTTGCTGGCGCAGTAGGCACTCCCGAACGGCATCGGCGTCAGTCCGGCCAACGAGGCGATGTTGACCACGTGCCCGGCACCGGCCGTCACCAGGTGCGGCACGAACGCCTGGATCCCGTGCACCACACCGAGTAGGTTCACCGCCAGGACGCGTTGCCAGTCTTCCGGGTCTGTCTGCCACAGCGGCCGGCCGTGGCCGGCGGTGATGCCGGCGTTGTTCACCACCACGTCCACCCGGCCGAAATGCTCGAGCGTTCGGGAAGCCAGGACGGCGACCGCCGCCGCATCGCTCACGTCGGTCACCACCGGCAGCACCTGTCTGCCGCGCGCGGTGAATGCCTCGGCTGTATCCCGCAGCCGTTCCTGCGCCGTGTCCGCCAGCGCGACTGACACGCCCCGGTCGAGGAGCCCAGCGGCCAGAGCGCGTCCCAGTCCCTGCGCCGCCCCCGTCACCACCGCGACCTGTCCCGCCTCAATGATCATGTGGCCGGCTCCAGGCCTGGCGGGGCGGGGGCGGGGTGGGTGCAGAACTCGGCGAGGTCATCGCGCAGGGCGGTCATGGTGCCGGAGGCGAGGTCAGTGCGCTGAGTCAGCAGGGTGTGCAGGGACCGGGCGCGGCTGATTACTGTCACGGTGCGGTACTCGGCGCTGGTGGAGCGCAGCACCGGGGCGAGGTGCTCGCGGACCGCTTCCAGGTCACCTCGGGCCAGGTGGGCGCTGGCGAGAACGAAGCGGGCGGTGGCGAGGTACAGGGCTTTGGGCTGGGGCTCGGCGGTGAGCTCGTCTAGAGCGATGTGCGCCCAGTCCACAGCGGCGTCCACATGGTCGGTGCCGCCGAGTGCGTAATGGGCTTCGCTGGCGTAATAGGCGGCGCTCCAGGTATCGAAGCCGAACATGCCCGGTTCGTCGGGGGTGCGTTCGCTGGGGGCAGTCGTGGCGAGCACCAAGGCCCGGTTGACCTCGCTGGGTTGACGGCGGGCGGCGTTGATGCGGGCCTGCTGACTGGCCAGCCGCAGCAAGGCAGTTCCGCTGGTGGTGTCCGGTAGGGCGGACTCGACGAGTTGAGCGGCGTCATCGTAGCGGCCGTCCCAGTAGGCGAAGTTGGACTGCACACAGCGGACGAAGGCCCGAAGCGGGGTGTAGCCGGACACCTCGGCGCAATGCAGCGCGGTCCGGGCGTGGGTGGTGGCGGCGTGCGGGTACCCCAGGTCAAAGGTGGCGATGGACAGCAGACCAGACAGCTGCCCAGCGATCTTGTACAGACCGGTGGTGTGACGGGGCTGCTGGCGTCCGGCGATCAGGGTGAACACGGCATCACGGGCACCGAGCAAGCTGGAGAATACCGTGGCGGGCGGGTCAATGAGGCAGCGCCGGGCGAGTTCGGCGACGTCGGCGCTCATCTGCTCGAGCACGTCGTCATCGACGTTGGTGGACGCGCTCCAGCGATGGAACTGGGCGGATTCCTCGGCCGCCACCATGACCTCCTCGCGGACCGGCAGGCCCCGTGCGTCGCAGCGCACACTGCGTCGGTTCCCCCCGATGACACCAGTGTCACCGCCTCCGCGCGCCACCACACGACCGGGGTCAGCGTGCTCACGTCCCGCGGCGTGGATGGCGGAGTTCAGCACCCCCGTGATGGCGGGTGCAGGTGAGTGGCCAGTGGTGAGCAGACAGCGGTCGGCGGGGGTGAGGTGTTCCAGATCCTCGGCGTCGACGAGCTGAGCCGGGGTACACCCGTGCCCGAAGGTGGCCGCGAGTTGGGCCAGGTAGCGCAGGCTGGGTGGGCTGCCACCGTGCGGCCAGTTCTCGAACTCGCTGACCCGGTTGTCCGCCAGCCTGGCCCCGGGGTGGGCGGTGTTGTACCGCTGGGCCAGCTTCCACTGCGGCCACCCCAGCGCGTGCCGCCAGGCCGTACGGGCAGGGCCAGGCGCCGTCGAGGGGATCGGCTCGATCGGGTACCGAGCCAGTGCCGTGTTGTACACGCTGCTGCTCGATCACCCCATAGATCGGCGGGGCCGCTGCTGGTCCTGCCGACACCCCAGCGCGATGATCGGGCTCCGACGCTGCCAGATCCACATCACCGCGAGCTACTGGCTGCTACTCCAACCCGATAAGGCCATGCTGCTCTCCCACCTTGCCTGCGAACTCGGGCTGGGCACCGCCCCACCACCCGGCGCGGGACGTCCACCCGACCGATCCCTGCTGACCATCACGGCCCGGATCGCTCCCCGCGACACCGACGTGCTGCCGCGCACCGAGCCCACACCGTGCGACCCACCCACCGCATGACATCAGATCCCGGCCCAGGCAGGGCACGCCAAGTGACCACCCGACCTTTCCTTACCCGCCTGAACAACCAGACTGATGGGCAGACGCACAAGATCGGAGTTAAATACTCGACTGTGGTGAGGTGATCTTGAGGTGATCCCGAGAATCCTGGGCTCCTGCGGGCTGGAGGTATCTCCACTAGGGGTGGGCTGTTGGGCGATCGGCGGCCCCGACGTCAATCTTGGCCTGCCGATGGGCTGGGGCCCGATCGACGAGAACAACGCGCGGGCTGGGCTTGAACTAGCGTACACGCTCGGGGCCACGCTGTTCGACACCGCCGATGTTTACGGACACGGCCGCTCCGAGCGGCTGCTGGGGCGACTGGTTGAGCAGGTGCCCCGTGACTCGTTGGTGCTGTCGTCAAAAGTCGGTTATTTCGCCGGCACCGCCCCGCACGGATACCATCCGGTCCATATGCGCCACCAGTTGGAACAGACTCTGGACAACCTGCGCACCGATTACCTGGATTTGTACTTCTTCCACCACGCCGGATTCGGCGAGAACGACCAATTCCTGGAACCGGCGATCGAGACAATGCGGGCCTTCCAAGCACAAGGATTGGTGCGGGTCATCGGGATGCGCGGGCCGCACCGCTTCGCCCTGCACCGACTGAACAACAGCGGGCCGTGCACGGACAAGGTCGCCCGCTTCCAGGCACTGTTCGAGCGCATCCAACCGGACGTGCTGGCGGTGCGGGACAACTTGCTCACCCCGAAGGACCGGTCGGAGGGGATCTTTGCTTTTGCTGCCGCGCGGAACTGTGGAGTCCTGATTAATAAGCCGCTGGCGCAAGGGCTACTGACCGGCAGCTATGACCCTGCCGCGCCCCGAGTGTTCGGCGAGGGTGACCATCGCTGTCGGAAACGGTGGTTCACTGCCGACGCCTTGGCTATCCTCACCACCGGGCTGGATGAGCTGCGCAAGCAGGTTGGCTCGACCACCGCGCATCTGGTGCGAATCGCGTTGTGGTCCTGCCTGCAGCGTTATGAGCACGCCGCTGTCCTGGTCGGCTTCACCAGCCCAGACCAGATCAAAGTGAACCTTACCTGCCTCGGGGTGGCCCCCACCGATGAGCAACTTGCCACGGCACGCGAGATCATAGCCCACGTGCAGGCCCAACTCGATGCTTCGGGTGAGGTGTTCCTCGACGAGCGCACAGTGCAGGTCGCGCCATGACCCTGTTGCAGGTGCTGACCTGGAACGTTCAGCACGCCGCCGCATCCCGCACCCGCCAGCAGGCCGGGTGGCTGGCCACCACCGATTCATCCGACATCCTTGTCCTCACCGAGGTCGCCGCTGGCGAAACCGGACGGCTGTGGGCCCGGCTGCTAGGCGAGCTCGGCTACACCGTCCACCTGCCCGAAGCGGGCCTGGACAACTACCGGGTGCTGCTGGCCTGCCGCGCCGGTGTCCTGGACGTGGTCTCCGAGACCGGAGTGCAGTTCCTGCCCCACCGGTGTCTGGCCGCCCGCATCAAGCTGCCCGAGACCGTGGTCGGTGTAGTAGGGCTGTATGTGCCTTCCCGCGGTCCCCGGGAGCAACGCAACGTCGCTAAACGCGGCTTCCAGGACGCCGTGGCCGCCGCGCTACCCTGCCTGGTCGGCGGTCTGGACGTGACCGGGCCCGTGGTGGTCACTGGGGACCTCAACGTCGTCGAGCCCGACCACGACCCGCACTATCCGGTGTTCGGATCGTGGGAATACGACTTCTACCGCTCCTTCACCAGGGCAGGATTCACCGACGCCTTCCGCATTACCCACCCCACCGGCATGGACTACTCGTGGTTCGGCCGTCCGTCCGGCACTGGTCAGCGCAATGGCTACCGGTTCGACCACACCTTCGTCACCACCGCCCACACGGCGACCATCCGGGACTGCCGCTACCTGCACGCCCTCCGCGAGACCGGCCTCAGCGACCACGCGGCGATGACCTTGACCCTCTCCCTCTAAGCACTCGCCGAGCACGAGCCGCGTTCAGTGCCCGGACACCATGCCGGTCCGTGCTGCGACCCCGCACGAACCCAACGGTTGGAACAGGAGACACCGCCATGCTGACCCCTACCACCGCCACGACTGTCCATGATCGGATCGTTGAGGTCGTGCGTCGTCTCGGCAGCGACGCCGACGTCTGTCGCACGACGATCGAAGTAATCCCGGCCAGCGAGCCCAACCGGCTCGCCGACGCTCTGGCTGCCATCGTGCCAGCGCGGACCATCCTGACCAGTACGATCGAAAGGCGTCTGCTCCTCGCCGAGCATCACGGCGCCATCGGTTGGACAGTCGCGGACCTCGCCGGCCAGCCCCACCGCACCCGAGCATGGCTAGCCTGGGCAGCCACCGCCATCGAGTTCGACGACCTCTCGAGTTGGATCAGTACCGCCCACATCAGCAGGGCCGCATCTACCGGCTGACCCAGCCAAGCGTGCTGCCTGCTCGACGCCGTCGGCGAGCTTCTCGAGCCGCCACGGGTCCTGGCCGGTGGTAGCCTCACCGCCCGCAACGAACGACTATTGCTGCGGAGCTATCCGTGGCTGCTGATCGCCCGAGGCGCTGGCGAGCCAACCATCGCTGACGTCCTCGCCTACTGGCATGGCGACCTGGACCTCACCCAAGTACGGGGTATTGGCTACGCCGGTACAGCACCCGGAACGGGCGCGCTGGCGGTCGACCGCTACCGCAAGACGGCCACTGTGGCCAACCACGCGCAGACTGACATCTTCCCCGAGCTCGACCTGCTGGCCACCACGTTCGACCACCGAGGCGTGGCTCAGCTGGAATCCTCCCCCGGGGCTGCACCAACTACTGTTCGTTCTGCCCACGGGGCCACAAGGGCACCTGGTCGGGCACCGATCCTGGAGCATCGCCGTGGATCACCCGCGCGATGGCCGAGGTGTTTGACCGCTATCCCGGGGTCTCCCGCACCCTTTACCTGGTCGATGAAGAGTTCATTGGTCGGGGACCCGACGCTGTCCCCAGGGCGCTAGCCGTGGCCGACGTGCTCTACGAGGCGGGCTTCGAGTGGGAAACGTCTTGCCGAATCGACCAAGTCGTCCGGCTCGACGCCGACCGGATCTGGCACCTCGACCGCGCCCGCATGTGGCGGCGCCTCTGCCGTCAGGGCTTGCGGCGCTGTCTGTTCGGTGTGGAATCCGGCGTCACTTCGATCCTCCAACGGTTCAACAAGGAAACCACCAGTGCGCAAAACGTGCTAGCGATCCGGACACTCTCGGCGCTGGGGGTGCCGACGCGGTTCACTTACATCACCTTCGACCACCTCATGACCGCCGAAGAGCTCCAAGCAAGCTGCGCCTTCCAAAACCGCCGGGACCTGCTGTTGCAGCCGATGCCACACCTGAACATCGAGGAGATCGTTGACGGCGTGCGCGATGAGAATTGGGTCGCCACACACCGCACCGGAAGACCCTTCTACACCGGCATCTCCTACCTGCTGGTGTCGATGGAATGCCTGATCGGTGCCGCCTACACCAATCAAGTCCACGCCGCCGGACTAGCCGGTGCACCGCAGCCGTCGATGGGTCGGCGGGACGCAGAGTTCGCCGACTGGCGCATCGGCCGGTTATCCCATCACGCACAACTATGGGTTGATCGTCACTTCATCCTGGATTACACACGGCGGTTTCAATCGGTCATGGCGACACAGTGCTTCTCGATAAGCTCTTCGAAGACCTCGACCGGCTTTCGCCAGTTGAGCGTCTTGCGTGGTCTGCCATTCAGTTCTGCTGCTACTCTATCAA
>Ga0213881_10000141_pt1 | contig 58475 bp, 65 predicted proteins | sample BarmaccoBMER_R08_FD_160104 | JGI IMG/M metagenome (GOLD analysis project Ga0213881, IMG submission 160104) | Barbacenia macrantha exposed rock microbial communities from rupestrian grasslands, the National Park of Serra do Cipo, Brazil - ER_R08 ...
TCGTCCATGAGCGGTCTCCCATGCTTGAGGCTCGGCGCCGGCCCGTCCGGCGCAACCCTCGTATCGCACGCGCCGAGGCCGCTCGCTTCTGCTCGCATCGGACATGTAGACTGAGGAGGTCGCGCGCGTTTGCGCGCGACCGTCTCGAAGGATGGAAGCAAACCCGGCGCTTGTTGCCATTCCCCGCTTTCGCGGGGACAGGCTCTTCGAGACGCTCGGCACTCCGTGCCGAGCTCCTCAGGATGACGGGAGTGTTGTTGCGTGACCGCAACGACGCGTGGGCACGCGCGCACCCTACGGACTACTTCCCAACACGAACGCGAGTACGATGTTTTCGGGTGTTTGTTTGAATTGGGCTTCGACCGAGGCGCGCACCGCCTTGGCGAGATCGTTCAAGGGCGGCGACTGCACGAGCTTCGGATATTGAACCGTCACCGAGGTGAGCCGCCCGTTGTTCCAATTGAAGCCGACGCCTGGTTTGACGCCGGTCGATTTTTCCAGATCGCTCTCGACCGCCCGCGCGTGGGCGGCGCCCTCGGTCACGGTGTTCACCGCATCGCAGCCCGCCAGCGTGAGCGCGAAAAGCAGGAGCGCGATTCTGAGCATCTAATATCTCCCGATGTCAGCAGCTTTGCCTACTTTTCTACGTCATTGCGAGGAGCCGCGCAGCGGCGACGAAGCAATCCAGGGTAACACGCCCGGCCCTGGATTGCTTCGTCGCTTCGCTCCTCGCAATGACATTCAACTTGTTGCTCCCCCGGCGATATGGCACCAAGAACCGGCGATTCGCGGCGCGCGCGCCTCATCCCCATCGCGCCGTCCGGTGCCCCATGAACGATCCGCAGTCTGCCGCGCGCCGCATCACCCTATGGCTTATTGCGCTCGCGCTCACGGCCGCCTTCTGCGCGGCCTCGTATGCGTGGTTCGACCGACCGATCGCGTTCTTCATGCACAAGGAGCTGGAGCAGCCGGCGCTGCTCGCGCAACTGCCGCGCATTTCCGAATTTCTCGTGGGGGCGGCCTCGGTCGTCTTCGTCCTGCTCGGCTTGCGCGGGCTGACCGGCCGGTCGCTCTCGCGGATCGAGGCGGTGATCCTGTTGTGCGGGTTAAGCATCATCGTCTCTGCCGCGCTCAAGAACGAGCTCAAGTTCATGTTCGGCCGCACCTGGCCGGAAACCTGGGTGGGAAATAATCAGTCGCTGATCCGCGACAATGTCTATGGTTTCTTCTTCTTCCATGGCGGGCGCGGCTACGAAGCCTTCCCGTCCGGCCACACCGCGGCAGTGTGCTCGGCCATGGCGGTGCTGTGGCTGTGCTATCCGCGCTGGCGCGCGCTCTATGCGGTCGTGGTCGGCCTCGTGGTCGTCGGCCTGCTCGGCTCCGACTTCCACTTCCTGGGCGACATCGTCGCCGGCGCCTTCGTCGGCGCCTCGACCGGCTGGCTCGCCGTGCTGATGTGGGAGGCGGGCGGACCGAAGCATATAAAGGCGAATAGCGAATAGCGGCGAAAAAGCGAATGGCGAATAGCGAATAGCGAATAGTGAGTGGTGAGTGGTAAGTGGCAAGGAGCGCGGCGGCACGTCTTTTTCGCCATTCACCACTCACCATTCACCACTCACCATTCACCACTCACTATTCACCCCTTACTATTCGCTATTCGCTATTCGCTACTCGCCATTCGCCAGCTTAAAGGACCACACGTGTATTTCGACAAGCGGCTCTGGCAGCTCACGCGCGGCACGCGATGGCGCATCGTCGCGACCGTGCTCATGGGGCTCGCCTCGGCCGCGGTCGGCATGGCGCGGTTCGTGTTCCTCGGCACGCTGCTCGCGCGGGTGTTCGCCGGCGCGCCGGCCGCGGCGCTGATCCTGCCCGCCGCAGGAGTCGCGGCCGCGGTGCTGATGCGCGGCGCGCTCGAACACGCCCGCGTCATGGTCGCCCACCGCACCGCGGCACGGGTGCAGGAACTGCTGCGCCTCAAGCTCTACGACAAAGTCGCCGAGCTCGGGCCGGCGTGGTTTGCGGGCGAGCGCACCGGCGGCGTCATGCTCTCGCTCGTCGACGGCGTCGAGCAGCTGCAAACATTCTTCGGCCAATACGTCCCGCAGCTCACGATCGCCGCGCTCACGCCGGTCGCTTTGTTCGCGATCGTAGCCTTCTGGGACCTGCCGGTCGCGACGCTCATGCTCGCCGTCGCGCTTGCCTGCCTGGTGCTGCCGGCGACCTTCAGCCGGCTCAACCGCGCCGCCAGCATGTCGCAACGCACGGCGATGAAATCCTTCGGCGCCGAGTTCCTCGACGCCGTGCAGGGACTCGCGACGCTCAAGGCGTTCGGCCAGAGCACCGCCTATGGCCGTTTGCTGGCCGATAAGGCGGAGCGGCTGCGCGCCGCCACCATGCAGGTGCTGGCGACGAGTCTCATCACCCGCGGTGTCATCGATATCGGCATCGGCGGCGGCGCCGCCGCGGTGCTCGCGCTCGGTGTCTATCGCGCAAGCCGCGGGCTGATGACGCTCGAGGCGCTGCTGATCGTGCTCATGGCCGGCACCGAGGTGTTCCGGCCGCTGCGCGATTTCCGCACCGCGCTGCACGACGGCCTCGTCGGCCAGGCGGCGGCGATCGGCATCAACGCCCTGCTCGATGCACAGGGGCCGATGCCGCTGCGCGGACCTCTGCCGCGCACGCCGCTCGCGCCGACGATCGCGTTCGATAACGTGCGCTTTGCTTATCCGGGCGGACGCGGCCAGGCGCTCGACGGCCTTTTGCTCGACGTGGCCGCGGGCGAGCGCATCGGCATCGTCGGGCCGAGCGGCAGCGGAAAGTCGACCCTCGCGACGTTGTTGCTGCGCCTCTACGACCCGCAGGCGGGAGCCGTGCGCATCGGCGGCATCGATCTTTCCACTCTCGACCCGGAAGCCGCGCGCGCCTGCATCGCCGTGGTGCGGCAGGACACGTATTTGTTTCACGGCATGGTCGAGGACAATCTGCGGCTCGGCAAACCCGACGCCACGCACGATGAGATCGTCGCCGCAGCCCGCGCCGCCAACGCGCACGACTTCATCGCGGCCCTGCCCCATGGCTACGGTACCGCGATCGGCGAGCGCGGCCTCATGCTATCCGGCGGCCAGCGCCAGCGTATTGCGATCGCCCGGGCGCTGCTGCGCGACGCGCCGATCCTCATTCTCGACGAAGCGCTCTCGTCGGTCGACGCGGAAAACGAAGCGATCATCCAGCGGGCGCTCGACCGGCTGATGCAGGGGCGCACCACGCTGATACTGGCGCACCGGCTTTCGAGCGTGATCGACGCCGACCGCATCGTGGTGCTCGAACGCGGGCGCATGGTCGAGAGCGGCACGCATGACGCTCTGATCCGGCGTGACGGCGCCTATAGGGCACTGATGGGCGCGCAGGCGGAGGAACGCGGCGAGCGCGGCGACGCGCCGTTCCTCGAACGCGCGCCGGCGGAGGATGTGGAGCTTGCCGAGCATCACGCGCACGGCGACGCGGGCGCGGACGACGCGATCCTGCGCGTCGAGCGGATGAAATGGGGCGCGACCGCCAAGGCGCTGCTCGGCTTCATCGCGCCGTATTGGCGGCGGCTGCTGTTCGTCATCATCGCCGGCACGAGCCGCGTGGCGGCTTACATCGGCGTCGCCGTGTTCAGCGCGCTCATCGTCGGCGCGCTCAAGAGCGGCCGGCCCTACAGCGATTTGCTCATCGGCCTGGCGGTCGTCGCGCCGCTCGCCGGCCTGCTGCACTGGCTCGAATCCTTTCAGGCGCACGTGATGGCCTATGGCTTGCTCGCCGACATGCGCATCGCGCTCTACCGCAAGCTCGACGCGCTCGCGCCCGCGTATCTGTTGCGGCGCCGCTCCGGCGACCTCGTCGCGCTCGCCACGCAAGACGTGGAGACGATCGAATTTTTCTACGCCCACACGGTCGGCCCGGCGGTGGTCGCGTTCCTGGTGCCGGCGGCGGTGCTCGCGACGCTTGTCGCCTTGGCCTGGCCGACCGCGCTGGCGCTGCTGCCGTTCATCGCGGTTGCGATCCTCGCGCCCGTTTTGCTGCGCCGGCGCATCGACCGCCTCGGCGCCGCCGCGCGCGCCGCACTCGGCCGGCTCAACGCCCACGTGGCCGACACCATCCAGGGGCTCGCCGAGCTGGTGGCGTTCCAGGCGGTGGCGCGCCGGCGCGAGGAGTTCGCCCGGCACGTAGCGGATTATCAGAAACTGCGGCTCGAGGTCCTGCACGATCTTTCCGTTCAGGCCGTGCGGCTCGAAGTGATGACCGGGCTCGGCGGCCTCGCGGTCGCGCTCGTCGGCGGGCTGCTCGCGGCGGACGGCGCGCTTGCGCCGAGCCTGCTGCCGCTGCTCACCTTGCTTGCCGCCTCCGCCTTCCTGCCGATTTCCGAAATCGCCCACGTCAGCCGGCAGCTCGCCGACACCTTCGCGTCCGCGCATCGGCTGCGCATCGTGCACGACGAGCCGGTGCTGGTGCGCGACGGGCCGGGAACGCCGGCGCGGCCGGCCGGTCGCGCCGCCGCCGTGCGGCTTGCGGACGTGAGTTTCACGTATCCGGGGCGCTCGCGCGCGGCCGTGCGCGGCGTCACTCTCGACATTCGCCCCAGCGCGACGGTCGCGCTCGTCGGGCCGTCCGGCTCGGGCAAGACCACGCTTGCCAATTTGCTGCTGCGCTTCTGGGATCCCGACGAAGGCGCGATCAGCCTCGACGGCGACGATTTGCGGCGCTACCGGCTCGACGATTTGCGCAGCCGCATCGCGCTCGTGGCCCAGGACACGTATTTGTTCAACGATTCGCTGCGCGCCAACGTGGCGCTGGCGAAGCCCGGCGCGGCCGAGGCGGAGGTTCGCGAAGCGCTCGCGCGCGCGGCGCTCGGCGACTTCGTCGCCGCGCTGCCGGGCGGGCTTGCCACGCGGGTCGGCGAGCGCGGCGTGCAGCTCTCGGGCGGACAGCGCCAGCGCGTCGCGATCGCGCGCGCGTTTCTGAAGAACGCGCCGATCCTCATCCTCGATGAGGCGACCTCGCACCTCGACGCGGTGAGCGAGGCGCAGGTGCGCCGCGCGCTCGTCGAGCTGATGCGCGACCGCACCACCATCGTGATCGCGCACCGCCTCTCGACCGTGCGCGACGCCGAGTTGATCGCCGTGCTCGACGGCGGGCGCCTGGTCGAGACCGGCACGCACGAGCGGCTGATCGCGCGCGGCGGACTTTATGCCGAGCTGGTGGAGCGGCAGTTCGCGATGGGACGGGCGGCGGAGTGACTCGTCATTGCGAGGAGGCCGCAGGCCGCCGAAGCAATCCAGGGCGTCACCTGTCGCCTGGATTGCTTCGCTCCGCTCGCAATGACGTTATTTTCCGTCGTCCGGCTTCTCGCATTCGCCGATGCGCTCGCCTTCGAGCGCGGTGCGGGTGCGCATCTCGCGGCCGGCCATCGATCCCTGCATGGTGACGAGGCCGGTGTAATGGCGCGGCGTGTCGAAGTCGTAAGTGCCCGCCACGTCCATCGACAGCGGACCCTTGCATTGCACGCGCCAGTTAAGCTTCTGCCCCGCCCACTCGACCTGCATTTGCTCGCAGGTCGATCCCTGGACGCGATATTCCGGCGCGAACGTCCGTTCGAGGTCGCGCGCGTCGTCGGGCTTGAGGCAGCGCGTCTTGGCCTCGGCCGGCCCCTGCATGCCGTTCATCTCGACGCGGGTGACGACCTTCCACAATCCGGGCTCGAGCGGATCCGCGGCGAGCGCGGGAGCGACGGCGGCGAGCAATACCACGAAGCAGATGGACGAAAGACGGAGGATCGATGTCATAGCTATCACGCTACGCAAATCGTCTCTCGGTCGTCATCGCCCGCGAAAGCGGGCGATCCAGTAAACACAGACCTCTCGATAAAACGACGGACGGTGTTTACTGGATGCCCCGCTTTCGCGGGGCATGACGAACTGAGATACTAGTCCTCTGTCGTCGAATTATTTATTGATCGTGGCGGCGCCGGCCTGGCAAACCGCCTCGTCCTGCGAGCCGGTGCCGCCGGAGCAGCCGATCGCGCCGATAAGCCGGCCGTCCTCGATCAACGGAATGCCGCCGCGCGACGCGATGACGTCGTCGAGCGTTAGCAGATAATTGAGCCCGTTCTGGACCCCTTGTTCGAACACCTTGGTGGGCCGGCGGAACTTGGCGGCGGCGCGCGCCTTGTGCTCGGCAATGGCGATCGAGGCGATCTGGGCATTGTCCATGCGCAGGAAGGCAATCAGATAGCCGGGGCCGCCGACCACGGCGATGTCCATGGCCCAGCCGCGCTTCTTGGCTTCCGCGGCGGCCGCCGCAATCGCGGCCTGCGCCTTATCGGCCGAGATCGGCGGGCCGTAGGGCGTGTCCCACGGCATTTTATCCGGAATGGCGTCGAGATTGGGCGGCGTCGCCGGTTGCTGCGCGCTCGCCGCGCCGGCGAGAAGCCAGGCGGCACCGAGGGCGGCAGTGAGAATACGCATTTTCATGAAGTCCTCCCCGAACGGGTTTGCACCGGCTCGTACGAGCGGCCGGCACCTCAATCGTACCGGATCGGATGACGAGAGTCAGGGGCATCTCCGTTGTCATTCCGGGGCGCGCCAAAGGCGCGAGCCCGGAATCCAGGAACACAGGTCGTGCAGAAACTGTCACGTTCCGTGTTCTTGGATTCCGGGCTCCCTCGCTTCGCTCGGGTCCCGGAATGACAGTTGATGCTCTACTATTTCTTCGGCGCGAACGACTGATTGGTATAGGGCGAGGTCGTCGGGCGCTGGATCACGATGAAGGCATGGTTCGCCGCCTGATGGCAGGCGTTGCAGGCGGCGGTGAGCTTGTCAAAGGCGGCGGCGAATTTCGCCTCGTCGCGCGCCTCGATCGCTTTTTTCACCTCGGGCAGGACCGGCATCACCGTGCTTCCCGCCATGTCGCCGATCTGCATGTCGTCCTTCACCCGAAAGAATTTGTTCACGTCGTCGAAGCCTTCTTGCAGTTCGTCGAGTTCGTAGGCAGCCAGCGCCCAGTTTTTCGCCTGCCCGGCGAACCACAGCTTGAGGTGCCGCATCTGCTGCAGCGACATGATTTCGCCGAGGCCCGACGCATAGGTCTCCTTGGCGCCGGCGGAGGCATTCCCCTCCTCCGCGGCGCGGACCGGGAACGCGAGTGCAAGCGACACGACGGCGCAGGTGAGCAGCGGCTTCATGGAATCCCCCGTGATTTAACTAAAACGTCGCGTGAATAATAAAGAATCCCGCGCTGCTTATCCAGATGCCATCGGCGCGCCGAAAAAGGGGGTGCGATGATCCGTCAGGTCGCAGCCTGCAAATCGCCACAGTAATGTCAAACCCGATTCACATGCCCGCGCTAATCGGAGGTGCGAGGCCACCAAGAAGACTATTCCAGGGAGGAATGATGGGAATCGTGATGATCCGCTGCCCCGTGACCGGACGGGAAATCTCGACCGGCATCAAAATCGATCGTCCGACCTTCGAGTGCTCGCCGGTGTTTTTCGCGCAAACCTATTGCCGCTTCTGCCGTACCGAACATCAGTGGTTCGCCAAGGACGCACGGGTCGAGGAATCGGCCGTGTCGGCCGCCTGACTGTCAGCGTCTGCGATCGGTGATAAAATTCGGCCGCCCACGTGCGGTCGCCGTCGTTCACGCGTGAAGGAGGCACGCCATGAGGGAAAATCTGACCCTGGTCGAGACCGCTGAACTGCCGAGCGGCGACTTCACGCCGGAGCCGGCGCCGCGCCTCTCCGACTGGCTGGACGCGGGGCTCACGCAGGTTAAAGAGGCGCATCGCGACGTGGTCACCGCGCTCGACACGTGGACGCAGATTCTCGCCCAGTCCGCCCGCGCCTCGGCCGAGTGTCAGCTGCGCATGTTCGAGATGGCGCAGATGAACGCGGCCGCGTGCTATCGGCTGGCCCGCGAGCTTCTGGAAGCGCACAGCTTTGCGCGGGTGATCGAAGTCTCCGCCGACGGCGCGCGCCGCCAGGCCGAAGCCGCGGCGGCACAGTTAAGCGAGCTTTCCGATCTCGCCCGCAAAGCCGCGAACGAGACGACCGAGCCGCTCAGCGCCAACATCGCGCGCGTGCTGCAGCAGGCGGCGTAAACGCGTCATTGCGAGGAACCCCGCAGGGGCGACGAAGCAATCCAGAGCGTCACGTATCGCCCTGGATTGCTTCGGCGCTGCGCGCCTCGCAATGACGCTCCTTGCGCAACCTCACGATCAGGACCAAGCTGACGGCCGTGCCGCCATAAGCGGCGGGCCGCAGGAGGCGATGAAGCTTCCGCGGGAGGGAGGATCGCAACCATGGACCAGCTTGGTCGGCGCCGTTTCATGCAGGGCGCCGCGCTCGGCGCGCTCGCCTTCACGGTCGGAGGGGCGAAAATTCTGCTCACCCCGCGCGAGGCGCGGGCGCAAGCCGTGCCGCTGCGCACGTTGCGGCCAGGCGAAGCCGAAACTTTGGCGGCGCTGGGCGAGACGCTCGTGCCCGGCGCGCGCGAGGCTGGGATCGTGCATTTCGTCGATCAGCAGCTCTCGGGGCCGCTCGAGGAAGCGCTGCTCGAAGCGCGCATCCTCAACGTCCGGCCGCCGTTCGTGAATTTCTATCGGGCGGCGCTCGACATGGTCGATCGCGCGAGCGAGGCGCAAAACGCCGGCAAGCGCTTCGCCGACCTCGACGCGGCCGGCCAGCACGCGTTTGTCGACCGCATGCGCCAGAACAAAATTGACGGCTGGCAGGGCCCGCCGGGATCCTTCGTCTATCTGGTGACGCGCAGCGACGCGGTCGACGTGGTCTACGGCACAGTCGACGGCTACGCCAACCTCGCCATCCCCTACATGGCGCATATCGCGCCGACCGCGAGGTGGTGAGATGGCGACGCAGGAGAAAGTCGACGTCGCCATCGTCGGCGCGGGCGCGTCGGGCTCGGTATACGCCGCAGTCCTCGCCCGCCAAGGCAAGAAAGTCGTGATCTTCGAGCAAGGACCCGACTGGCAGCTTTCCGACCTCATCAGCTCCGATATCTGGGGCCGCCGCGTGAAGCCCGCGGGCGGGCCGTTCATCCTCGCCGGCAAGCACCCGGTCAGCTACGGCAATCAGGGCGGCTGGGGCGTCGGCGGCGCAGCGCTGCATTACTTCGCCAACTTCCCGCGCCTGCTGCCGAACGATTTCCGCATCAAGAGCGAGCATAACCGCGCGCACGACTGGCCGATCGCCTACGAAGACGTGGCGCCCTATTACGACAAGGTCGCGCATGACGTCGGCGTCTCGGGCGACGCCAAAGCCGAGGAAATCTGGCGCCCGGCGGGCGAGCCTTATCCGATGCCGCCGATGAAGACGTTCCGCAACGGCGACATCTGGCTCAAAGGATTCGAGGCGGTCGGCATCCGCATGGTGCCCGCCGCGGTCGGCATGAACTCGGTCGAATACAAGGGACGGCCGCCTTGCATCTACGACGGCTGGTGCCACGTCGGCTGCCCGATCGGCGCGCTCGCCAACCCGCTCGTCACCTATCTGGGCGAGGCGCGCAAGGCGGGCGCCGAAGTGCGGCCGTTCGCGACCGTGACACGCGTGCTCGCCGACGAGGCGGGCGGCCGCGCCACCGGCGTCGAGTATTTCGACCGCAAGGGCGAGCGGCAGGTGCAGGAGGCAAGCGTCGTGGTGCTCTCCGCCTGGGCGGCGCAGAACCCGCGCATCCTGCTCAACTCGGCGACCGGCAAACACGCGAGCGGCCTCGCCAACGGGAGCGGGCTCGTCGGCAAATACATGATGACCCACTTCGCCTCGGGCACCTTCGCGATTTTCGACGAGGACGTGGAAAACCACATGGGCACCACCGGCGCCCAGTACATGTCGTACGAGCGCTACGGCAAAACGAGCCACAAGGACGCATTCGGCAGCACGTTCATCGTCGCCGGCTTTGCGCAAAAAACCAACGACCTCGGCGGCCTCGCCAACACGCGGCTCGATTTGTTCGGCCCAGAGCTCGACGCGTTCATGCGGCGCGCCGCGCGCGGGCTCACGCGCATCAACGCCTTCGGCGAGGAGTTGCCCAACATCGAAAACCGCATCGAGCTGATCGGCGACAAGGACGCCTTCGGCATGCCGCTCGCGCGCATGACGCACACCTACGACAAGGACGTCGAGGCGGTGTGGAACGCGAACCTCGAGGAAGGCGTGAAAATCGCCAAGGCGGCCGGCGCCAAGGAGGTGTGGTCGGGGCGCGGCGCCATCCCGACGATTCATCTGATGGGCGGCACCATCATGGGAACGGACGCCGGCAACTCGGTCGTCAACAGCTACGGCCAGACGCACGAGATCCCCAATCTCTACGTGGCCGGCCCGGGGATTTTCGCCACCGCCGGCGCGTCCAATCCGACCTACACGATCTTCGCCCTGTCGCTGCGCGGGGCCGAGCACCTCGCGGCGAACTGGAAGGTGGTTGCGGGGTGATTTGGCCGTCATTGCGAGGCCCGACCCGCCTTCGCTCGCTTCGCGAGCTACGGCGGGTTTGAGTCCGCCGAAGCGCGGAGCGCGAAGGCGGAAGGGCCGAAGCAATCCAGGGCGTGACGTCTGGCCCCTGGATTGCTTCGGCGCTACGCGCCTCGCAATGACAGCTGTCCGGGCTACGGGTTGAACGGCGGCGCGGAACATGCTGACTCCTGGGCCCAAGGGGGCGCGCGGCCGGTTCCCGGCCCGCCAAGGAGGAAGTCTGCATGGTACAAACGTTGCGCCGGCTTGCCGGCCTGACGTTCGCGGCCTTCATCGCCGCGCCATCCTTCGCGCAATCGCCGGCCGACCTCGGCTGGTGCGGCAACGACGCCGCCGCCACGCCGGCGCTGCAGATCAAGGACTGCACCCGCGTCATCCAGTCGGGCAAGGCGAGCGCGGCGAACGTCATCCTCGCCTTGACCATTCGCGGCCGCGCCTATCTCGCGGTCGGCGACCCGGCCGACGCGCTCAAGGATATCGACACGGCGCTCGCGGCCGATCCCAACAATTCCCCCGCGCTCCTGCTGCGCGGCGGCGTGCACGCCATGCGCCGCGAGTTCGACCTCGCCATCGCCGACTATGACGCGGCGCTCAAGATCGACCCGAAGCTCGCCACCGCGATCAGCGACCGCGGGCTTGCCTACGCCGGCAAAGGCGACTTCGGTCGCGCCATCGCCGATTACACCCAGGCGCTGCAGATCGATCCGAAGCTCGCGGTCGCGTTCTACAACCGCGGCAATGCGCGCTCCGCCACCGGCGACGCCCGCGGGGCGCTGGGCGATTTCTCCGCCGCCCTTAAGCTCGATCCGAACTACGTCAACGCATACATCCGCCGCGCCAACATCGAGACGTCGATCGGCGGCTATGCCGGGGCGATCGCCGATTACAATGCGGCGATCAAGCTCGCGCCCACCGAAGCGACCGCCTGGATCGGCCGCTGCTGGACGCGCGCCCTCGCCGGCGAAGTGCCGGCGGCGCTCCCCGACTGCAACGAAATGGTGAAGCTGCGCCCGAACGACGTCTACGCGCTCGTCATCCGCGGCTTCGCGCGGCTCAAGGCCGGCCAGTTCGATGGCGCCATCGTCGATTACAACGCCGTGCTCAAGCAGGACGCGAAGAACGCGAGCGCGCTCTACGGCCGCGGCACCGCGGAGCTGAAGAAACACAACCCGAACGGCAACGCCGACGTGGCCGCCGCCAAGGCGATCAAGGCGGACATCGCGGAGGAGTTCGCGCGATATGGAGTGAAGTAGCGGCGAATGGCGAATGGCGAATAGCGAATAGAAGGGTGAGTAGTGAGTGGTGAATAGTGAGTGGTGAACCAGCACGCTTTCTTCTCCATTCCCCACTCACCATTCACTACTCACCATTCGCTACTCGCTATTCGCTATTCGCCCGTGCAAACACAGGAGTCCATCATGAAACCAGTCGTCGCGCTGATTGCGCCGGGGAACATGGGTTCGGCCGTCGGCAAGCGGCTGACCGAGAACGGGTTGCAAGTCATCACTTCGCTCGCAGGCCGCAGCGAGGAGAGCGTGGCGCGGGCGCGCGCCGCGGGCATGACCGACGCGTCGCATGACCAGATCGCAGCCGCCGATCTCATCCTTTCGATCGTGCCGCCGGGCGACGCGCTCTCGCTCGCCGAAAAGCTCGCACCCGCGCTCGAACGCGGCAACCGCAAGCCGGCGTACGTCGAGTGCAACGCGGTCAATCCGAAGACCGTCGCCAGCATCGAAGCGGCGATTACGCCGACCGCCTGTCCGTTCATCGACGCCGGCATCGTCGGCGGGCCTCCCAAGCCTGGCGGCCCCAGTCCCAGGTTCTACGCCTCGGGCGCCGAGGCATCGCGCTTTGCCGTGCTCAACGACTACGGCCTCGACGTGCGCGTGCTCGACGGCGGCGTCGGCGCGGCCTCGGCGATGAAGATGTCCTACGCCGGCATCACCAAGGGCTTCACCGCGCTCGGCACCGTGATGATGCTCGCGGCGAGCCGCGCCGGCACCGCCGACGTGCTGCACCGCGAACTCGCGGCAAGCCAGCCGCAGCTCCTCGCCTGGCTCACGCGCCAGGTGCCGAACATGTATTCCAAGGCCTATCGCTGGGTCGCCGAGATGGAGGAGATCGCGGGCTTCGTCGGCGAAGACGAAGCGGGCAACCAGATCTTCTCCGGCGCCGCCGATCTCTACGACCGCATCGCCGACGATTTCAACGACGCCCGCGCGGAGACGGGAGCGCTGACGAAGTTTTTGGATCACGGGAAGTAACCGCGCTTGTGCTCCTCCGCGCTCGGCTAAAACGGGAGACTGCTACTTACTGCGGCAAGTATCTGTCGCCGGAAACGGATGCCGAGAAAATCGCAAGCCGGCAGCATTTTCACAGAGGATACCGTCCGGTTTGGTATTGGAATGCAGGGTCGCATCGACCTGTGCTTCGAAAGGACACAATAGGCCATTGCGGAACATCCCTATGGGGACGTATATGCCTCCCGCACGGGTACACGCAATCGTTAGGAGACGATTTGCTAATCCCGCGCGATAAAAGTCCTCGGTTGCGCTTTTCGGAACGAGTGCGAGCCAATCGGGCGTTGGAATATCTGGCGCAAGTCTCGAAAATCTTTCAATCAGAACAGGGGTTCTCTGAACGTCCGTGAGATCACCTAAAAACATCGCAATACGCTCGGTCTCGTTATCCGGAATCGGAAGGTACTGCTCAAAATACTGCGGTGAGGAGATATCCGGTTCCCGGTAACCAGGCGTGAAGCCTGCCACTGAATCGCCAGTTGTCGCAAACGCGTCGGGGTGGCCGACAACGTACTCTGAGTAGCCATAGTCTGGTTTGAAGCGTCGGTCACGAAGCACGTTTTCTATTCTGGCATCGGTAAAATCAGAAGAGGTGACATCGGTTGCGTACACAGCACTTCCGCTGAAGTTCGCCCGCGTAAATCTTGCGGACCTCATCAACGCTCCTTGGAGCTGCGCTCCTTCAAAGGAAGCGTTTTGCGCTTGCGCTCCCTCTAGGCTTGCGCCGAACAGCTGGCCGAATGAAAGGTCGGACCCGCGCAATCTAGCATTCGCCAGCGAAACACCAGTCAGTTTTGCGTATCGCAGCGACGCACCGTCCAGGCCCGCAAAGGTAAGATCGGCAGCCACACACGAGGCATTGGTAAAATCCGCTCCCTGAAGCTGAGCACCGACCATGTTGGCGGCGTCGAGCCGTGCCCCGTTAAAGGAAGCGCCATACATGATTGCGTTCACCGCGGACGCGCCGCGGAGGTCAGCACCCTCGAAGCTCACCTGCCTAAAGTCCGGACACCCAATTGGGCCCGCAGATTCAGTACCGGGTTCAAACGCATTCTCATACGCGCACGACATAATCGCGTTCTGGAGTTTGGCGCCCTTGAAGGAGGCAAACTTCATCTTTGCCCCAGTGAAATCGATCTGACGCATGTCCGATCGATCGAAGATTGCAAGTTCGAAGCGACGGCCTCGCACGGACCGGCTAATCCTGGACTTAGTAAGATCGACCCCCTCGACTAAGTTCACATCTGGCAGGATAAGCCTATTCGAAAACCATGACGCTGGAGCTTCGGTAATATTGTCCGCACCGCTCGATAGCCAAGACGATGTCCAACCGGGGAACACCCCTTCTCCGGGAAACTCCGCCAAAATCAGTGAAAATAAAAGGAGACAAGCAAAGGAAGCTCCAATGCACCCGAATACGACTTTTCGGAATCGCCGTGAAATTGGAAAAATGTAACGCCTCTGTGCAATCGGAAGAATGAATAATGCAATAATCACAATATCGGCGATCACAGCCAATTTGTGCCACCAGGTGACCGATGGATCCTGCTGAGGAAGGTATTGAAGCTGAATGAAAAGAATGAGCCAAGCGGGAGCGGCAGATACCGTTATCCACACCACGACTCCGTTTAATACCTCGTATATCTCATTGGTCGAGCCGAAAAGCCCTCGCGGTCCCCCCAAGAACTGAGCGAATAGTGAGTTGTGCAGCCGTAGCCTCAAGCGTTCTCCACTAATATCGTCGGGAATAAGGTAGTTGTATTCGGCGAACTTCGCTGCGAGTCCGGAGAATTGAATGGAAAAATAGAAGTGCAGGGCGAGGAGGAGTGCTGGTGTGAGTGCAAAATACGCTCGCAACGGAACGTCTACAGCCAGCAGCGGCAGCCTGACTGGACTTTCAAGAAAAAGATCTTTGTGCGTTACCTTACCCGTGGCTACGAATATGTAGGCCATGAGAAATAGCAAGGCCAACCACGATGCGTTAACACCCTTTGCGGCTTCGTTGATGGACTGTTCGATTCCTTCAATAGTGGGAGAGGGTTTAGATGAAGTAGCTGACGATTCAACCGAATCGTCTACCGATTCGGCATCATTAGAGATTTTAGCACTCACTTCCGCGGCTTTCGCCGATTTCGTGACTTGATCCAAATTGTCCCCTCGTTCGGCTGACGCCGCTTCCGGACGGCAATGTGAAACCAACACAATCTAAAGCCGATGGTCTACCAACTGCAATAGCTGCACAGGCCGTTGTGCCCATCACGGATCGCGGGGTGGGTCGGCGAGGACGAGGTCGGGCAACCAGATTTTCTCCGGCGCCGCCGACCTCTACGACCGCATCGCCGACGATTTCGACGACGCCCGCGCGGAGAGGGGAGCGCTGAGCAGATTTCTCGACCAGGGGAAGAAACAAACTCCGCCGTCATCCTGAGGAGCTCGGCGCGAAGCGCCGAGCGTCTCGAAGGATGGTCACAAGCACCGACTTTGCTGCCATCCTTCGAGACAGCCGCTCGCTTGCGCGAGCGGCTTCCTCAGGATGACGGCGGTGTTTGTTGCCCGTACGTTACCCTTACGGAATCGGCGAATCCGGCATCGGCACAAACGCGGGCAAGGCCTCGACGCGGGCGAGCCAGGCGCGCACCGCCGGATAAGGCTCGAGCGAAACGCCGCCTTCGGGCACGTGCGCCACGTAGGAATAGCAGGCGAGATCGGCGAGCGTCGGGTGCTCGGCGGCGAGATACGTGCGCCCGGCGAGATGCTGCTCCATGAAGCGCAGCAGGCGCTCGGCGATGCGCACGGCCTGCTTGTGATCCATCGGCGCGTTGAAGTGTTTGATCGCGCGCGCAATCGCACAGCCGTGCATCACTTCGCCCGCCGCGATCGAGAGCCAGCGCTGCACCTGCGCGGCCGCGACCGGTTCCTCCGGCAGCCACGGGCTGCCGGGCGCATAGCGCCGCACCAGATAGACCATGATGGCGTTGCTGTCGGCGAGCACCAGCGACCCGTCCTCGAGGACCGGGATTTGCCCGAGCGGATTGAGCTTGAGGAACTCCGGCGTGCGTCGCACTCCCGGGGGCGCGGCGACGAAACGGTACGACAGGCCCAGCATGCGCAATAGCAGCACCACCCGGTGGGCGTGCCCGGAGAGTTCGGTGCCGTGCAGGACGATGGCCGGTTCGCTCATGCTGGTTTCTCCCAGGCGCGGGACGGAGCGCTTTCCGTGTGGTAGCATGCTGCCTAGAGCGTGATGACTTCGTCATCCCGCTCTGGGTTATTGTTGGAGCATGATGTTTCCGAAAACCGGTACCCACTTTTCGGCATCATGCTCTAATCGCAGCAAAACACAAAGGGAGGTGACAATGGACATCGCTCGTCGTGACGTGCTTTTGCCGGCGCTTGCCGTCGGGCTTCTCGGCATTCTTCCGGCCGCGGCCGCTTCGGAGGACGAGGAGGCGGTGGCGAAGAACCTCGATGCCTTCCGCAAGGCGCAGATCGCCGCCGACCCCAAGGCGCTCGAAGCGCTGTGCGCGGCGGAATTAAGCTACAGCCACTCCGATGCGCGGATCGAGGACCGGGCGACTTTCGTCGCCAACGCCACCAACGGAAAATCGAAGTTCCTGCTGCTGGAATACAAGGACCCGCAGATCCGCGTGGTCGGCCCGGCCGCGATCGTGCGCTTCCACTGGGTCGGGCAAAGCGAGTCGATCCCCGAGGGCAAGAAGAGCGACACCAATCTGCACGTCCTGATGAACTGGCAGAAACAGGGTTCGGATTGGAAGCTTCTGTCGCGCGCCTCGACGAAGCTTTAGTTGTCGTTGGCGCAACTAACACCGCCGTCATCCTGAGGGTTCGCGCGACTTCGTCGCGCAGCCGCCGCTCCGCGGCGGCGTTCTTCCGTACTAAGAACGGCGGCCGAAGGCCGCCTATGCGTCTCGAAGGATGGCGGCACGCACGGAGCTTGTTTCGATCCTTCGAGACGGCCGCTCGCTGAAGCGAGCGGCCTCCTCAGGATGACGGGAGTGTTTGCTGCACTAGCCGCGTGGGCACGGCGCTTCGCGCCTTAGCCCACCCTACGAGCCCGCTTTCGCGGGCGACGACGAGATCGGTGATTAATTAAAGTTCTTCACCACCCGTTTCGCCATCAGGTCGATCTGCTTGGGGTCGTCGGTGACTGGGCCGAGTACGAGATATTTCATCCCGGCCTTGCGCAGGTCGTCGATGCGCGCGTTGATGCGATCGATGCCGCCGACCATGTAGCATTCCTGCAGGTGCTCGTAGCTGCGGTGCGAGCCCATCACGCGCAGGAACGGTGCCTTCGAGGCCGCCACCGCCTTGTCGTGGTTCGCCGTATCGACGAGGTGGGTGAAATTGCAGTGGCCGAAGACGAGCTTCTTCGGATCCCTGCCGTTCGCCTTCGCGTGCTCGACGAGCAGCCCCCAGTCGCGCTTGACCCACTCCTGCGTGCCGGAGCAGCGCGAGAGCCAGTTGCCGGCCTTGACGATGCGGTCCATCACGGTGCGGGCGATCACCGGTAGGTCGTGCTCGCCCGGGTCCGGCACGCGCGAGCCGCCCGAGACCCAGATGTCCGGCAACTTGGGTGGGCGCGGGTCGATCGTCACGTCTTCGAACGCATAATATTTGCCGGCGAACGACGCGTTCGGCTTGGTGAGCAGCAACGTCACCGCCTCAATGATCTCGTCGGTGCGGCGGCCGCGCTCGGCGATGCGCGAGCCGGTCACCTCGAACTCGCGCGCGTACCAGCCGGGCCCGACGCCAAACAGATAACGGTTGTCGGAGAGGTGGCAGAGCGTGGAAATCTCCTTGGCGAGCACCACCGGATGGCGCACCGGCAGAACGAGGATGCCGGTCGCGATCTTCACCTTGCGGGTGAGCGCCGCCGCGAAGGCGAGCGCGTTGAGCGGCTCGAGCCAGGCGTTGCCGTAGAGCCCCGGGGCGGAGAGCAGATGATCGATCACCCACACGTCGATGCCGTGCTCCTCGCATTTCTCAATCGAGGCGCGGATGCGCTTCATGTTCTTCGGGTCGCTCTCGCCCCCGCTCCACGCGTAGGTCGGGATCCATGCGCCGAATTTCACTTTGGCCATCGGGAGGTCTCCAAAACGCGTTATCGCCGGAGGGCGATGGTACGACAAGGGGCGCCGTCATTGCGAGGAGCGAAGCGACGAAGCAATCCAGGGCGGCACGTGACGCCCCTGGATTGCTTCGGCCCTGCGGGCCTCGCAATGACGGTGTGGCTACAAAGACACGCGGCCGGGAAATTGTCGGATGTGACCATGTGACGACGGTGTCTCGGCTTGTCGCGTGTTACCTCCGCGTGGGACAATCGAGGCGGGAGAGTATGCGCGTGAGTGGCATCGGCGCTGGGGAACGGCACATCGGGCGGCGGCTTGTCAGCTGCCTCGTCGCCTATGCGTTCGCGCTGCAGATGGTGCTCGTCGCCTTTGCGGCGCCGGCAGTTGCCGGCGTCGCCTCCGATCAGGACGCACTCGCCGCTGGGCTGTGCCTGCACGACCAGGGCGCGCCCATAGCGCCGGCGCAAAACTCCGGCGGCGAAGAACACTGCAAATTCTGCCCGGCCGGCGGTCATTCGATCTTTGCCGCGCCGGCGCCGCCTCAGCACGCGATCGTACGCTCGGCCGAAGCGGCGGTGTTGCCATCAACCGGCGCGATCGCACCGCCTTCCCGCGCCCACGCCGCCGGTCAACCACGCGGACCTCCGCGGACCGCATGATCTCGTCCGGCGGGAATCCCGCCGCAACGCCCTCATGCTATCCAACCAACGGAGAATCCAATGTTGAGCCGTATTATATACGCAGCCCTGCCCGGGCTTGCGCTGACGCTTGCGCCTTTCGCGACCGCGACTGCCGCCGACTTGCCTACCAAGGCGCCGAGCGCGCCCGCACCCGCCTTCAGTTGGTCCGGCTGCTATGTCGGCATCAATGGTGGCGGCGGCGCGAGTGGAAGCAATTTCACCACCGGCGTGGATCCCGGCACGCATCTTAACTTGGACGACGCCGCGACGGTCAGCGCGACCGGGACCGGGTCGGGCAACGACTCCAATTTCCTCGCCGGCGGACAGATCGGCTGCAACTGGCAGTCCGGAACCTACGTCTACGGTGTGGAGGCCGACGCCGACTACTTCCACAGCAACGCGGGTTTCTTCAACGGAACCGGCACGCTGAGCACCGGCGACACCTTTGCCGTTACGCAGACGCTGACAACAAATTACCTCGCCACTGTGCGCCCGCGCCTGGGCGTCGCCGCCGATCGCTCGCTGTTCTACGTCACCGGCGGCGCGGCGTTCACCCGGGTGAGCTATGTGGAGACCTACTCCGACAGCCTCAGCAACGGGAGCGGCACGGCAACGGGCTCCCAATCGTTGATCGGCTGGACGCTCGGCGGCGGATGGGAATACGCCTGGAACGACCATTTTGTCACCAAGCTCGAATACCTGTTTGCCGACTTTCCGAAGGCGACCAACGGCGTGGGCGGCATCACCGACACCGCGGGCGGCACCAATGTGCTGCACGGTTCGGCGGACCTCGTCATTCAGACGGTCCGGCTCGGACTGAATTACAAGTTCTGACGGCCCAAAGTCCAACAACACGACAAACGAGGGACCGTCATGTTCATCGCCAGCTTACACCGTGCCGCTGCGCATGCGCGCGCCGGCGCATTCGTTACGTCGCTCGCCGTCGCCTTCGTGGCTTACACCTTCACCTCCACAACCGCGAACGCCTGCGCCTGCGGCTGCAGCGTGTTCGACATCGGGGGCGGGATGCTGCCGCAGGAAGACGACCACGGCGGCCGGGTGTTTTTCGAATATTGGGGGAGCAACCAGACGCAGAATCTCATTGGCACCTCCAAAGCTCCGGCATCCGCAAATTTCGATAAGAACCTGGACACGAACTGGTTCAGTGTCGGCGCCATGTACATGTTCAGTCGCGAATGGGGCTTCATGGTGCGGGTCCCCTACGCGAACCGCAGCTTGGACACCGACACCGGGCCGCCTGCCGGCGTGCAAAACTTCAACGCGAAAGTGTTCGGCGACGTGGAAGTCATGGGAGTCTACACCGGCTTCTTCAAGGACATGTCGACCGGTGTCATGTATGGCCTCAAGCTGCCGACCGGATCATTCAGGACCCCGGGAATGGACCGCGATAACCAGGTCGGGACGGGCAGCACCGACCTCATGCTCGGCGGGTTTCACCGTGGGCTGCTGAGCGGCGACAACGCCTGGCAATACTTCATGCAGGCGATGTGGCGAATTCCGTTCCTGTTCCAGTCGGCTCCCGACCCACAGGGCTTCTTCGACGGCAATGCCGGCGTGGTGCAGACCTACCACCCGGCAACGCAGGTCGATGGCGCGATCGGCATCCTCTACAACAATCTCTACAACGTGCTCGGCTTCGACAAGATTACGCCGATCGGCCAGCTCATCATGTCGCACCGCGACCACGACACCGGCACCGGGGCCGATCCGTTGAACAGCGGGTTCGACCGGGTGATGATCTCGCCCGGGATCGAGTTCACCAAGGTGATCGACGAGGCCAACAAACGCGTCCTCAAGACCTATGTCGATGTCGAGATTCCGATCTACTATCGGGCCAACGCCGCCAACAACAACGGGACCGACGGCCAGCTGATCGCGCCCTACTTGATAAAGGTGGTCGTGAGCTACAACTTCTGACGCAAGCGGACGCGCTCGGGACAGCCGGCGCGTTCGCCTGAGGTGCAGATGCCGAGACGCGACGTGAAATCGATGGCGATCGTTCGGGCCGCTCTTGCTGCGGCGCTGGCGGCCTTGTGGACCGGGGCCGCTCACGCCGCCCCCGAAATCGGGGCGGCGGCCCCCTCCCTGGTCGTCACGACGCTCGACGGCCGGACCTTCGATTTAACCAAGCTGCACGGGAAGGTCGTTCTCGTGAACTACTGGGCGACATGGTGCGCGCCGTGCCGCAAGGAGATGCCCACGCTCGATGCCTTCTACCGGCGGCACCGCGAGCAAGGGCTGGAAATCATCGGCATCAGCATCGATTTCGCGCGCGATAGCGAGAAGATGCGCAGGATGGCGGCGAGCCAGACTTATCCGATGGCCCGATCAGGCGACATCAGCGACAACGGCTTTGGCCAGCCCGAGGGGGTTCCGGTCACTTACGTGATCGATGCCGAAGGCACGGTCCGCGACAAGTTCATTGCCGTGCCCAACAAGCTGCTCAACGATGTGGTCCTGCCGCTGTTGCCGCACTGAGCCTCGTGATCCAGGGAGCGCTCCGCGTGCCGCTGAGCCATGCCGCTGATCGCGGGCCGGAGTAACCGCAAAGGAGATTGAAACATGACTGGCCGCTTTTTCCTTATGATCGCCTTGGCCATTCTGGGCTGGGAGTACGGCATCAGCGTTGCCACCGCGGCGCAAGCCGAAAGGGGCAAGACCTGTCACATGGAGCAGCAGTGTCACTGGGAGAATTTCAAGAAAGTCTGCGTCTGGGTGAAGGTCTGCCGCTGATGAGTAAGCGCCTGGCGGTTATCGCTTATGTCGTGCTGGGGTTCGTGATCGGGATCGGCGCGGCCGGCGCCCATGCGCATCTCGATCGGGCGAGTCCCGCGCCCGAGAGCACGGTGCGCACGGCGCCGAACGAGGTGACGCTTTGGTTTACGCAAAAGCTCGAACCGTCTTTGAGTTTGGCACAGGTACAGAATTCCTCCGGCGCCCGCGTCGATCGGGGGGCGCGCGTGGACGAAGCCGACCCGACGCTCCTCCACGTTACGCTCATGCCGCTGCCGCCCGGGACGTATAAGGTCCATTGGCAGGTCGTCTCGGTCGACACCCATCGGACCGAGGGCGATTTCAGCTTCCGGGTCGGCGGGTAGTACGGGCGCATCAAACAGACGCGCTGCGCCGTGGTCGAGGTGCTGATCGCCGTCCGCGCCGTGCACGTTGCCGCAACTATCGCGGCGGCCGGCGTGGTGTTTTTCCGGCTGTGGGTGGCGGCGCCGGCATTCTACGCTTGGGACGCAAGCGCGCCGTGGCAGGACCGCTTCGAGCGGCAAATAAACAACATCGCCTGGAGCAGCCTCGCGATCTTTTTCATCTCCGCCGGCGCCTGGCTGCTGCTGGTCGCCGCCGACGTGAGCGGGCAACCGATCGGAGGCGTGTTCGGCAGCGGCGCGGCCGCGACCTTGCTCACCAGCACGCGGTTCGGACGCGTGTTTATCGCGCGTTGCGCCGGCGCGCTGGCGCTGACGATTTATTTGCTGCGCGCGAAACCGGGCACGCCTCCCTTTTCGCTAACCGACTGGGCGATCGCGGTCCTGGCGGCGGGCTTGCTCGGCGCGCTCGCGCTCATGGGCCACGGCGGCGCCACGCCGGGAGAAGCCGGCATCGTGCATCTGGTCGCCGATATCGCTCACGCAATTGCGGCCGGCGTGTGGGTCGGCGCGCTGCTGCCGCTTGCGCTTTTGCTTGCGGCGGCGCGGCATGCTGGCGATCCCCCTGCCCTCGCCGCTACCCGGGACGCGACGCGGCGCTTCTCCAATCTCGGTGTCGCGAGTGTCGCCATCTTGCTCGTGACCGGCATCGTCAACACGATCTTTCTTGCCGGCAGCGTCCCGGCGCTGCTTGGCACGACTTACGGCCAGCTGCTGGTGCTGAAAATTATTTTGTTCCTCGCGATGGTGGCGATCGCGGCGGTCAACCGGCTGAAGCTGACGCCACAACTATTTACCGGATCGGCGACGGCCGCCATGCGCCGGCTGCGGCGCAACGCGCTGATCGAAGCGGGCCTCGGCCTCGTCATCATTGGCATCGTCGGCGCGCTCGGCTCAATCCCGCCCGCGCTGCATGTGGAGCCATGGTGGCCGCTGCCCTTCCGCTTCGACAGCGACACCTTCAGGACGCCCACGCTGCGCGTCGACGCGGCGCTGGCCACCGCCGCCGCCGTCATCGCCGCGGCCGCCATCGTTGCGGCGGTCGCATCGCGCCGACGGCGGCGCGCGGCGATCCTCGCCTGCCTGATCGCGCTCGCCGGTCTTTTCTGGAATCTCCAGTTCTTCGTCGTGCCGGCATTTCCGACGAGTTTCTATCATTCGCCGACGAACTTCACCTTGGCGTCGATCGCGCGCGGGCATGCGCTGTTCGAGCAGCATTGCGCCGGGTGTCACGGCGCGGACGGGCGCGGCAACGGCCCGAACGCGCTCGCGCTCGACATGGAGACTTCGGATCTCACGGCCGCGCACGTCTACGCTCATTCCGACGGGGATTTGTTCTGGTTCATCGGTCATGGCATCGGCGACACCATGCCGGGGTTCGGCGACGCTATCGACGACCAGGCGCGCTGGAACCTGATCGACTTCATTCACGCCAACGCCGACGCGGCGCGGCTGCAGCGGCGCATCAACGACGGGCCGAATGCTTTCCCGGCCCCGAACTTCACCGCCGACTGCGCGGACGGCAGCAAGACGCTCGAGGATCTGCGCGGCCGCTTCGTGCGTCTTGTCGTCGGCGGCGCGCCCCCTGCGAGCGGCCCGGACGTGCTTACGATCGTCGTGCCGGTCGATCCCGCGCCCGCGCCGGGCCGCGATGTTTGCACGCTCGACGAGCCCGATGCGGCCGCGTCGCTCGCCAACTATCGCGGCGATGCCAATGCACTTTCCGGCAGCGAGCTGCTGATCGATCCGGACGGCCGCCTGCGGGCGCTGTGGTATCCCGGCCGCAAGCCGGACTGGAACGATCCCGCCGTGCTCGCTGCCGAAATTGCGAAATTGCGCGCAACACCGGCGATCGGCCGGCCGACGCAGGCCGCCGCGCATGGGCATGGGCATTAGAGCATTTTTATCTGGCCTGACGTGTTACCTCTGTCGTCTTTCCGGGGCGCCGCGAAGCGGCGAGCCCGGAACCCATGAAGACCGGACGGTGCAGAACCCGCTCAGTTCGTGTTCATGGACCCCGGGCTCCCTCGCTTCGCTCGGGCCCCGGGGTGACAGTCGCGTAAGCCGGAGAATCTTATAATCGCGACGCATTCTTGTGCCGCCGGAACACGTTGCGATACATTCGCGCCATGACCGATCAAGACCGCTCGTCCGCAACCCTGCTCGCGGCGCCGCCGCGCGTCGTCAACGTCGGCCTCGAGCTTTTCGCCACCGACCTCAAGGCGGTCGGCGCGCAGGTCGTGCACGTGCAGTGGAGTCCGCCCGCCGGTGGCAACGTCCGCCTCGCCGGCCTGCTCGACAAGTTGCGCAAAGCGTAGGCCAGCCACGCGGTGTTGCGTGCCGCTACGACAGCTTGACCAGTACACCGAGTGCGGCAATCCCGGCACCCAGCATGAATCCAAGGCGAACGGTCAGTTTGAGCGACCAGCGCTCGAGTGCCTCGTTCAGGTCCGTCTTGGTAACGAGCTCGACCATGATGAAATCCCGGGCCGCCTCGGCGTGCGCCTCCGCCTGATCCGGTGGCACGCCCTTGTCGCGGAGCCGCTTGGCGTATCCGAGCGTATCAAGGGCGTAGACCAATGTCCCCTCCATATGGTGAGCGCTACGGCAGCAATCGTAAGCGTCATTAGAACAAATAGTGAACACGCCGTCAAGACGATTCTTGATCAGGACCATCGGCGGCCAGTGCAGGGCAGCGGGCCCGCGCGCGGCAATTTCGGGTCGCGAGTCGTTTGGAGGTGATTTGTCATATCGCCGCGCCGCGGCCAAATCGCAGCATGACGAACAAACACGGCCAAGCAGTCGATCGCACGAGTGAGCGCGAATGGCGCTCCGCGTTCGCCGTGCTCGAGAAAAGTCTGCGAGCGAAACGCGCAACCGGCTATCGCGTCGGAACGATCGCGGAAGATGACAAATACGGCGACGGCGCACGACGCGCGTCGCGCTGAGCCGGTGCAGCGCGCTCCACCTCTCCCCGCTTGCGGGGAGAGGTCGTATAGGCGGCCCTTCGGGCCGCCGTTCTTAGTGATAAAGAACGCCGACGCGAAGCGTCGGCTATGCGACCGCAGCGAAGGCGGACGGGTGAGGGGACTATCAGTGGTGCGATGCTCTGAGAGTAAGATTGAACGGGCGCACTTGAGACAAATTGCGACAGCGCTGCCAGCCGAGAGCCCCCCTCACCCGCCGCCGCTTCGCGGCGTCCACCTCTCCCCGCAAGCGGGGAGAGGTGGAGCATGTGGCGCGCGCAGCGCGATGCGGCAACCTTTCTTGTGCCGCCGCGCCGGGATAGAATCGCAGCATGGACAGCAAAGACCAAGCGAACGGGCTGCTCGCGGCGCCGCCGCGCGTCGTCAACGTCGGCCTGGAGCTTTTCGCCACCGACCTCAAGGCGGTCGGCGCGCAGGTCGTGCACGTGCAGTGGAGCCCACCCGCCGGCGGCGACGCCCGATTAGCCGGCCTGCTCGATAAACTGCGAAACGCATAGGGCGCGAAAACCGCTTCCCCCTCTTCTGGAAAATGCTTTAAGCTTGCCTCCGACGCGCCGGAACCGGCGATGAAAGCCGGGCGGCGCGCCTTCGATCATACAAGGGAGCAACGCGTCGACCCGCAAGGGCGATGGTTCGGCGTCTGGAATGCAAGGCCGAGCACTGACCCTAGAAACGTAAACAAACATCGACCGCACCGGTTTCGCGTCTGGGCGCAGGGCCGCTCTCCGGGTTGACCACCTGGGAGAACGCCATGACTGATGCCTTTGCGACGACGCCCGCCGATCGTTCGGCGAGCTTCCTGCTCGGGCGCAAGCTCGACAGCATTCCGTTCAGCCTCTACCACCTGCAACTGATCCTGGTGCTCGGCGCGGTCGGCTTCGTCGAGGGCTACGATCTCGCGCTCGGCGGCTCGCTGCTGGTGCTCGCCAAAGAGCCGCTGCAGCTGACGGCCGAGCAGATCCGCTGGCTGGCGGTCGCGCCCACGCTGCTCGTCGTGGTCGGCGCCTTCTTCGCCGCCGGCGCGTTGTCGGACCGCGTCAGCCGCAAGACCGTGATGCAGATCGGCGTCATCTCCAGCACAGCGCTCACCTTGCTCATACCGCTGGCGCAAAGCGGCACGCAGCTCGTCATCATCCGCGTGCTCACGGGCTTCGGCATCGGCTTTGCGCTCTCGGCGCCGTTCCCGATCGCCGCCGAGCTGATGCCGGCGCAGCACCGCCGCACCTACGGCGCGATCTACGAAGTGATGCTGGCGAGCGCCTTCACGCTGCTCCCCTTCGTCGGCTTCGTTCTCGCCGGCAACCCGATCGGCTTCCGCCTGATCGCGCTGCCGGGCGGCCTCGCCCTCGGGATCGTGCCGCTGCTGGTGCATTTCGGGCTGCCGGAAAGCCCGCGCTGGTTCTTGAGCCGGGGCAATCCGCAGGCGGCGGTCGACACCGTCAATCGCATCGTTGCGCGGGCCGGCGGCCGCGTCCCGCCGCTCACGCTCGCCGAACTCGGGAGCGCGCTGTTCGCGACGCGCGAGAAGCTGCCGCCGTTCACGGCGCTGTTCCGCCCGGGCCAGCTGCGCTGGACCGTCGTCGGCATCCTGTGCTCGACCGCCGCGTCAACCGCCTATTACTGCTCCGCCATCCTGCTGCCGAAGGCGCTGATCGACCAGGGCGCCGCGGTGAGTCTCAGCTTCGGGCTGAGCACGCTGCTGTTCATGGTGACGATCCCGGGCAAGTTCTTCACCGGGTTCATCATGGAAATCATCGGCCGGCGATGGACCATCACCTACTGCCTCGCCGGCGCGATCCCCGGCCTGGCGCTGATGGGCTTCGCGCATCGCACCGGGTCCTATGCGACCGTCGCGATGAGCGCCGGCGCGATCATCACCGGGCTGACCGTGCTCTCATCGTTCACGGCCGTGCGCGTTTATCTCTCCGAGCAGTTCCCGACGGCGCTGCGCGGACGCGGGCATTTCTTCGGCGAGGCGACCGCGCGGCTGTTCGCCGGCGTGCTCGCGCCGTTCCTGCTCGAGCCCTACACCCACTCGGCGACCATTTTCTTCGGGACCATCGCCGCGGTCGTGGCGGTCGGCGCCTGCGTGCCGCTCATGTTCGGCAAGGAGACGATCGGCCAGCTCGAGACGGTGACGGAGACGGCCGCCAAACCGGCGCACGTGCGCGCGGCGGCGTAGGGTCGTAGGGTGGGCTAAGCGGCGCGCCTTCGCGACGCGTGCCGACGCGGATTTGTTTGTTTGCTGCCCACATCCAGCCGCGCAAGCGCCATAGCCGACGTTTAGCGTCGGCGTTCTTCTAACGCTAAGAACGGCGGCCGAAGGCCGTCTATGGTCCTTTCAGATGGCGCCCGAAATTGTTCCACGCGTCGCTTGGAACAATTCTCTATGGTCTAGCTGGAGTCGAGAGCTGGCTCAGAAAACCTGGTAGAACATTCATAAATAGCTGGCCGGGGCATGTTGTTGGCGCATGATCCTTATGAGGGGTGACAGAGTCGCGCGAAAGCCTGTAGGACGCGAAAAGCCAATTTAGCAAATCTCGAAGCGCGTCAAGCTGCGCTTGACCAGGTTCCTCTTTATCGAAATCTCCCTCAATCACGATCTGGATATAACCGGACGTATTGTAAGGCGTGTTAGTATCGCCGGCGAAGTGCGCATCTCTGCCCTCCGCGATATGTCCCAATGCGTCGATATAGAAATGATAGGGAACGTCGGGCCAAACCGGCTTGGAATGACGCGGACTCACTAGTCCTGGCCGTTGGGAAAATGATTGCAGATTTTGCATCTTTGTTTTTAACGAAAGCGAGGGCTTTTTCAAGATGCCGGTGTGATGCAAGATAATTCCAGTGATCCGCTGAGGCTTCATACCGGGAAAGGGCGGTTTCGCATTCCACTCCTGCCTAGACATTATGGAAGGTCGATTAGCTGCTGCTGGACCTCCGTGATCCAGCGACAAGGCGACGGCGGTCGTAATGTAAAGTATGAACCCGAAGAGTGCAGCCGACCGCATTGGATTTAGTAGGCTCCGCAAGAGCATGTGCCTTCGCTGGGAAGGAAATCCCTTGACTCAATCATATTGCGTGGTATTTCAATTAACAACCCTTTTAATAGACGAAGTGGCTATGCGTTCGAACAGCAATCTAGGGGCCGCCGCACGTCTGTTTTGCGCGGTAATCGGGATTGCCGCCCTGACCGGCCCCGGCGTCTCGCAAGCTGCAGAGACCTTTTGGATGCACAACGGATCCAAAATCCGTTGGGTCAGCGATGGAAATCTGCGTCGAGCATATTATGTGGAGCCCAGACCGGGCCTGGACAAACTTGGAGTGTATCCGGGCCAGCTTCTGTTCGAAGGGCACCGACGCGGCTACGTTGTTGAGGGACGGGCTTTCACTTTCAAGCAAGGCTGCCCGCCTTTGAGTTTTCATGTTTCCGCAAGCCTCACTTCCGAAACCATGATCGACCTGAAGGGCGCTGCTCCAAAACGCCGTTCGGGGTGTGAGACGACCTCCACAGTCGATACGACTCTGCGTTTTGATTACGTAGCGACCACCGTGGCTGGGCAGCCAACTGAAGCCCCCGGACCGCAGGGCGGACCATACGTACCGCCACCCGCTGGCGGAGACACACCGGAGGCATGTAAAAAATTTCCTCTGCTCTGTAATTAAAGGCATGTTCACACGACGGCATTTGCTCACTGGCGGAATGGCATCACTGGCCCTGCTTCCGAAAGCCAGTCGGTGTGCAACGCCCTACGCGGGTTGCTCCCTTACGGCGAAGCAAGCTGAACTTCTTCTCGGCTCTGAGAAGGTTTGGCGCTCGTACCAATCTTTCGAGACAGGGTCGGGCGATCGGCAGTTTGACCGGGCACTCGCCAACACTCTGCTTTTTCTCAGCGACCGCTTCTTCGTGTTGCCTGGATTCGCGTTCTTCAACGAACCGGGCTCTCCAAATGCGTTTGCCTCTGGTAGGCAGGCTATGGGACGATCGGATGGCGACGTGTTATTTGGTCGCAAATTATTCCAAAAAATCATGTCGAGTCGTGAACATCCCGAGATTGCCGTCGTAGCAATATGCGCACATGAGTTTGGTCATATCGCGCAATACAAATACGAACTATATGATCGGCTGGTTGGCCCCGACGGACGGGTAAAACGGCTTGAACTACATGCGGATTTCTTGGCTGGGTATTTTGCCGGGCTGAGGAGGCGAGACCGACCTGAGTTCCCTGCGGCGGTGTTTGCCTCTACGCAGTTCGGTTTTGGCGATTATTTAGAAGATGTAGAGCACCATGGAACTCCAGAAGAACGTGGAGCAGCGGTCGTCGCGGGTTATAAGGCCGGATATGAGGATAAACAGAAATTCGGATATGCCCTGGAGACGGGAATCCGATATGTAAGCCGGATTGGCCTTTGACTGAAGTCTCGCGACTGAATCACGCTTAACGTGAAGTCATTCCTTCGGTTGCAATGAACTGCCATGACATCAAGTTGATTCACATCTGGTTAGCTTTGTCCAAGTATTCGTTCCAGCTGCATTCGCCTGTCGGGAATTTGCCGCCGCGGTAGCTGCACAGGCCGCGGTCGCTGTCTTTGGGCCCGTAGAACTCGGACAAGAGCTCACCAGTGTTGCCGTCGATGAGCCAAGCCGTACGCTTGCCCTCAAAAGCAGCGGGCGCCTGCAGGAATACCAAGCAACGGCTGCCCTTCAGCAAAATCTCGAAGCTCCCCTGGAGGACGTTCGGCCACTCCCTGGCGATGGATGCCAACGCTTGGGCCTGACAAGTTTGCTCTGGCGGCTTCACCTTCTTTTCGGCGGCCTCCGCCAACGAAAGGAGGGCAGCGGCCGCTATCGTGGCCAGCAAGACCTTGCTCACTTGAGCTCTCCTTTGCGCGCCGGCGTTGTGGTTGTGCGACGAATGGCGACTGTGGCTGGCTCGCCCTAGGCGGACATAAACGCTGCTACTCAATGGAGGATAATGGCTCCCCGCAACATCGTCGAGTAACGCTTCGGCGCCTTCGCGAGGCGCGCGCGGCAGCTTGATACGCGCAAATTAACACCGCCGTCACCCTGAGGAGGTGCGCGCGACCGCCTCGAAGGGTGGCGACAAGCACCGAGGTTGTTTCCATCCTTCGAGACGCTCGGCGCGTAAACGCGCCGAGCTCCTCAGGATGACGGTGTTGTTTGCTGCACTAGACGTAAGAAGGCCGCCCGCGTGCGCGAGCGGCCCCTCCGGTTGTTTGTTTGGTTGCCGGCCCCCACCCGGCGCCGCGCTTACGCGCGGCGCCACCCTCCCCCTGCGGGGGAGGGATAACTACAGATTCGCCTGGAACTCGACGTAGTCGCGCAGCTTTTTGTAGATCTGCAGGCGGTTGCGCTGGCTGTCGGCGACGATGATGCGATCGGTCTTGGGATCGTAGTCCACCGCGGTCGGGAAGCAGAAGCGCCACAGCGGCTCCTGATTGCGCGCCCGCCGGTAGGCTTTCATCATGTCGGGGTTGGCGTCGATGCTCTGCTGGCCCCACTTCGACATCACGACGGCATCGCCCACCAGATGGGTGAGCGGCTGGCCGTCGGCGTCGAAGATGCAGACGCGGTGATTGCCCCAATCGGCGACGTAGATGTCGCCGTCGGGATCGACCGCGACGTCGGTCGGATGATTGAGGATGCCGCCTTTGGGATATCCCGGCGGGTCCACGGGCGAGAGGTACGGCCCGAGATAGGTCACGGCGAACGCATTCTCCGGCACCGGCAGCGTCCCGTATTTGCCGATCGACATGAGGAACTTGCCGCTCGAGGAGAGCTTCTGCACGCGGTGGTTCTTCCAGTCGGCGACGTAGATATTGCCGTCCTTGTCGAGCGTGATGCCCCACGGCTTGTTGAACTCGCCCTCGCCGCTGCCGCTCTTGCCGTATTGAGCGAGGAACTTGCCCTCGGGGGTAAACACCTGCAGGCGGTCGTTGCCGCTGTCGACCACGATCAGGTTGCCGTCGGCGTTGACGATGAGCCCGGCCGGATTGCGCAATTCGCCGGGACCGCTGCCGGACGTCCCCCACTTGCGGATGAACTTGCCGCCGGCGTCGAACACCGAGATCGTGTTGGTCCACTCGTCCGATGCGTAGACGTTGCCGTTCTTGTCCACGGCGACGCCGAACGGCCAGACGGATTTGCCGTCTTCTTTTCCGTCTTCGCCGTAGGTGAAGAACTCGGCCAGCAGTTCTTCCTCGTTCGGGCCGCCGATCTTCACGCGGTTGACCCGCATGGCGAAGGTGTTCTCGTTGCCGCGGTTGGCGACGTAGATGTCGCCGTCGTTGCCGAGGCACATGGTCTGCGGGTAGTTGAATCCGGTGCCGTTCGCCGCGGCGCGCCCGATCGCATGGCTCCAATCGTAAGCGCGTCCTTTGACGTAAGTTTGCAGCGCCATTTAAGTCCTCCCGTCACGCCGATGCAGCCCCGCTCGCGCGGCGAGCGGGGCACGGCGGTGCATTTGTTAGTTCAAGAATCCGAGCTGCTCATAGGTGCCGTTGACGATCGGCACCGGATCCATGTGCAGCCACTTGTCGAGGATGGTCGAGTAGATGCCGCGGAAGTCCTGGTTCGGATTGAGGTCGCCCTGCACCAGCTTGCCGGCTTCGAGCGAGGGCATGTTGCCGTAGTGGCCGCCCTTGACCTTCTCGCCGAGCACGAAAGTGACGCCGGCGGCGCCGTGATCGGTTCCCGAGCCGTTGTCGCGCACGCGCCGGCCGAATTCCGAGAAGATCAGCACGATCACGTTGTCGGCTTTGTCGTGCGCGCGCAGGTCCGCCATGAAGGCCTCGAGGCCCTTGTTGAGCGCCGTCCACAGGCTGGCGTGGATCGGGTTCTGCCCGGCGTGGGTGTCGAAGCTGCCGTGGTCGCAGTAGAAGATGCGCGTTCCCAGATCCGCGAAGTGCACCTGGGCGATGCCCTTGAGTTTGCGGGCGATCGGCGTATCCGGATATTTGACGTCGGATTTGTACTTGCCGGGCGCCACCTTGAGGATATCGGCGCCTTTTAGCGAATCGAGCCCGGTGGTGGCCATGTATTCCATCACGCCGCTGCCCGGGATCGGCTTGTACATGCGCGAGAAGCGGTCGAGCACCGCCTGGCGCTGCGCCTTTTCCTGAATGCCCGGCAGGAAGCCGTAGGTTTCGAGCCCGGCGGCCACGCAGGCGACCGGAACGCCCGGCACCGAAAGCGCGCGGAACAGGCACGGGCCGAAGCTCACCGCGGTGACCACGTTCTCTTTGTTCGGATCGATTTCGCGGATCACGCGGCCGAGCCAGCCCTCGGTGCCGACCTTGTCGGCCTCGCAGGTGTGCCAGATGTCCATGGAGCGGAAGTGCGAGCGCGGCGAATCGAGGTAGCCGACGCCGTGCATGACGGCAAGCTTGCCCTCGTCCCAGAAGCTCTTCATGGGGGCGAGGAACGCCGGCATGCCGTAGTCATTGTCCAACCGCAGGATCTGGTTGTCGCCGATCGAGACCGCCTTGCGGTTATCGCGGTAGAGCGGGTTGTTGTAGGGGATGACCGTGTTGAGATAATCGTTGCCGCCCGTGAGCTGGACAACGACCACCACAGGGTCCTTCTGCGTCGACGCCATCTTGCATTCCTCCGTAAACCGTCAAGGTCCGTTATGTTTCTGCGTCACGCGAATTGATATTCGCGCGTCGCCACGATCAGTTGCAGCAGTTCGCCGGTGCGCTTGGTGGCGAGTTCGGCGTCCTCGTCCGTCTCCCAGCGGATCGGTCCCCATTCCTTGACCTGCTCCAGCAGCACGATCTTGGTCTCCGGATTGACCTGGATCGGGCCCAAGAGGTCGAGGCAGGTGTCGACCATCTGCTCCGGCTGCAGCACGCCCATGGCGCGGAGGCGCTTGATGATCGCCTGCACGCCGGGCGCCGACGTGTTGCCGACCTGCTCGGCGACGAAGTTGATGCGGGCCATCAGCGAGCCGCTGTTGATCCACTCCTGACCGGTATGCCAGCCCTCGACCGAGGGCGGGTTGAGCAGGTCCTGGCCCATGTAGCCGGGCTGCATCGACAATTCGCCGTAGCCGGGCTTGGCGATCTCGTAGCCGCCCATCTGGCGCAAGGTGCCGACCACGACCTCGGCCGGCGATTTGAGATGCTTGTAGCGGGCGTTCTTGAAGAAGTCCGAGGTGAAGAGCGTGCGCAGCACCGGCTTCATCTCATATTTGTTGTCGCGGAACGACTTCATCAGGATTTCGATCGCGGCCGGGTCGCGCGGCGGCTCGATGTTCCACGCGGGCACCTGCGGCTCGTCGGCGACAAAGAAGTTGTAGAGGTGCCGGCAGATGAACTTCGCGCACGCCGGCTGCTGGACGACGATGTCGATGATGTCCTCGCCGTTGAAGTTGCCCTTGTGGCCAAGGAAGGTCTTTTCGCCTTCGTCGTGATCTTCCGGCCGATACTGGAACTTCCAGGGGAAGCGCCCGTAGGGCAGCCGCGGCAGCTTGGTCTCGAAGCCCCAGCCGGTGAACGCGCGCGAGCACTCGCGCACGTCGACCTCGGTGTAGTTGCCGGCGCCGAGGCTGAATAATTCGAGCAGCTCGCGGCCCCAGTTCTCGTTCACCTCGGTGCCGTGGTTCTGGTTGTTGTCGAGCCAGAAGATCATCGAGGGATTCTTCGCCACCTTCAGCAGCAACTCGCGATAGTTGCCCATGCCGTGCTGGCGGAAGAGGTCGATCTGCTCCAGGATCTGGTCGTAATTGTCGACCTTCGAGTTGCCGGTCGCGAGCACGTGGTGCCAGAACAGCGCCATCTTCTCTTCCAGCGGGCGCTGCGTCGTCACCAAGTAGTACATGTAGTTGACGTTGCCCATCGGCGGCACGCCGCCGGGCAGCAGCGCCGAGGGCTGATGCCGCAACAGGGTGTAGTGATCGACCGGCGGCTTCGCCTCGGGATTGAGCAATTCCTCGACGGTCGCGTCGTAGCCCTTGGCTGCGCGCGCTTCGAGTTCGTCGCGGCCGGCGCCGAAGCCGGCTCGCCGCATCAGGTGGGCCATCAATGCGATGTCTGTGTGCGCCATGGTCGGCGTCCTCCCGTTAGCTGGGTTGAGTCCCGTCGCGTCCGACGGGGTTGTTTCACGCGGATGATGTCGGCGGTGAGCGAGAGGAGCGACCGCGCAGGCACAGCCGTTCGCTGCGCCAGAATGCGCGAACAGATATGCCCTCCGAATCTGCCGATCCTCAACGAGCAGACTCCACCGTCGGTACTCGCAAATCCAGCGCCAAAAACCGGCGCCAAACGCCGTAACCGGACGGTTCGCCCAGTTCCCCCCGCCGGGATGGCAGGGATCCGGGCATCGCTTTTTATTGGACGGCCCGTATTCAACCGCCCTTTGCCCGATGGGTCAACGGCCAAGTGCTCTTGCTACGCATCAATGCTATGGTTGCCATGCAAGCCGCGAAGAGGAGGGTCGCATGATCGGGGTGCTCACCCATCACTGGGCCAAGGCCGACAAGATCGAGGCGGCGCGCAAGCTCTTGGATCGCAACGGTTACGCGCAGAGCAAGGCGCCGGGATTCGTGAGCCGGCAGACGCTCATCGGCCTTAACGATTCGGCGAAAATCACCACCTTGGTGGTCTGGACCACGAACGAGATTTACGACGCCTGGCGGGCGAGCCCGGAGCGCACCGAGGCGATGCGGGGGGCCGACCAGCTATGGGCCAAGCACCCGGAATCCGAGCGGTTTCAGGTGGTGGGGTAGGCTGGTAGCCGACCTGCGTTAAATAGAGATTGGCTGGCCACCCCGAGGTCGCCATCAAAAGAGGCATCAGGCCGTGTTCGACAGGATCACATTCAACCCCGGCATCATGGGCGGGCGGGCGTGCATTCGCGGGATGCGGATTCCCGTGTCGGTGATCGTTGGCCAGATCGCCCACGGAGCAACGTGGGGGGAAGTGCTGGGGGAATACCCCGACCTCGAACGCGAGGACATTCAGCAAGCCATCGAATACGCGGCATGGTTGACCCACGAGGAAGTCCCTGAACCAAGGCAATGCCGATGAACGAGTCTTCCGTTGTTCGCTCAGACCCGAACATCCTGGGCGGAACCCCGGTGTTCGTGGGAACCCGTGTCCCGGTGCAGGCGCTGATCGACTATATCGAGGGCGGTTCACTCGTTAGACGAGTTTCTTGACGACTTCCCGACCGTCACGCGCGAGCTTGCTATCGCGGCGCTCGAGCAGGCGAAAGCCCATCTGATTGCCGATGCGAGTGCTGCTTGACGAGTGCGTCCAGACACCCGGAGTGTCTTTCTGTCATGACTGAGGTCGAGCTGGGGGACTTAGCGCCTTGCGCACTGCTTCCGGGTCGCGGGCGATAACGGTGAGGTAAGCCCGCGCCGCTTGGTCGGGCTCGGCGCGGCCCTGCTCCCAATCGCGCAGCGTGCCGATCGGAATATGATAGCGCGCTGCGAAATCTTCCTGGCTCAGCCCCAGGGCACGCCGAATGATCTTGGCGCGCGGCGTGCGCCTCATCCGTTTCATGTCCTCTTCGGTGAGAGGGCGATTGTCAGGATCGCTCAGAGCGGCAGCATGTTTCTCCGCCTCGCTCATGGCATCGAGGCGGCTCCAATCGTGTTTTGGTGGCGGCGTTTTCTTAACGGTTCTCTTCATGGTATCGGCGTCGCTCGTGTGGTTCCGCTTCGCGTGCGGAGATAATTCGCACTTTCTCTCCTCTCAACGTGTGCACGACCGTCAGCAGGCGGCTCTCCACCATGCCAAGAAGGATCAGGCGGTGCTCGCGGTAGTTCGCGCGGTCATCAACGAAATCCACCGCGAATGGATCATTAAAGGCATCGCGAGCCTGCTCGAACGTCACGCCGTGCTTGGCGAGATTGGCCGCAGCCTTTGCATCATCCCATTCGAAATCGTCCGCATTCATAGATTACGGGTTACCCGTAGCTAGTCAATGGTGATGCTGCCGCTGGCCGCAGGGCAGTCTACATAGCTTTCATCCGCAAAACTCCAGGAGGGATCGAATGGACTTCTTGACCGGCTGCCGCAAGAGATCGCGTCTCGACTGGTTCGTGTGGGTAGGCTATTTCGGTTCGCGTTGAGCGTAATGGCCACTTGAACCAAGGCAGCGCCGATGAAAGGGTCTTCGGTCGGTCACTCCGACCCGAACATCCTGGGCGGCACCTCGGTGTTCGTGGGAACACGCGTCCCGGTGCAGGCGCTGATCGACTACATCGAAGGCGGTCACTCGCTGAACGAGTTTCTTGACGACTTCCCGACCGTTACGCGCGAGCTTGCCATTGCGGCGCTCGAGCAGGCGAAAGTTCATCTGATTGCAAATGCGAGCGCTCGTTGACGACGGGTCCAGAGCGGCTGTGCCTCCGCGCGTAGCTGGGTTATAGCCGCACGGCGGATTACGCGCCTGGGGCGCTAATCCGCCCTACGCACCGAGGCCCCTCCTTGCAGACGATCGAGGCCGCCAATCAGGAATCGCTGCGGCGCCTGCTCGCGGGCGAGCCGGTGCTGATTGACGTCATTCCGGCGGCGGAGGCGATTCCAACCCTCGCCGACCGCATGATCCTGCACGCCGGCCCGCCGATCGCCTGGGAGCGCATGTGCGGGCCGTTGCGCGGCGCCATCATGGGAATCGCCGTGTTCGAGGGCTGGGCCAACGACCTCGATGACGCGGCGCGCAAAGCCGCGGCCGGCGGCTTCGCGTTCCATCCTAATCATCACTTCGGCGCGGTCGGGCCGATGACCGGCATGACCACCAAAAGCCAGCCGGTGATGGTGGTTGAGAACCGCGCGTTCGGGAACCGCGCCTTCTGCGCGATCAACGAAGGGCTCGGCAAGGTGATGCGCTTCGGCGGCAACGACGCCGGCGTGCTCGACCGCCTGCGCTGGATGCGCGACGTGCTCGGCCCGGCGCTCGGCCGCGCGTTGCGCAACACCGGCGGCATGCCGCTTAAACCGCTCATCGCGCGCGGGCTCACCATGGGCGACGAGATGCACCAGCGCAACGTCGCCTGCTCGAGCCTGCTGCTGCGCCAGCTCGCGGCGCCGCTGGCGCGGACCGCGCGTTCCACCGACGAGCTTGCCGCCTGCCTCGCCTTCATCGGCGGCAACGATCAGTTCTTCCTCAACGTCGCGATGGCCATGGGCAAGGCGCTCACCGACCCGGCGCGCAACATCGCGGGCTCCTCCGTCGTCACCGCCATGAGCCGCAACGGCACCGACTTCGGCATCCGCGTCGCGGGCACCGGCGACCGCTGGTTCACCGCGCCGGTGGAAATGCCGGCCGGCATCTTCTTTCCCGGCTTTAGCGAGCGCGACGCCAATCCCGACATCGGCGACTCGGCGATCGTCGAGACGGTCGGGCTCGGCGGCTTCGCCATGGCGGCGGCTCCGGCCGTGGTCGGTTACGTCGGCGCCGGCCGCGCGTCCCAGGCCGCGGCCTTCACCCGCGCCATGGGGGAGATCACCATCGGCCCCAATCCGGCCTGGACGATTCCGGCGATGGATTTTGCCGGCGTGCCGACCGGCATCGATATCCGCCTCGTGGTCGAGACCGGGGTCGCGCCGACCATCAACACCGGCATCGCCCACCGCGAGCCGGGCGTCGGTCAGGTCGGCGCCGGTATCGTCAAGGCGCCGCTCAAATGTTTCGAGGACGCGCTCGTCGCCTTCGCGGAAACCATGGGCGTCGCATGAGCGTGATCCGCAACGAGGTGCGCCGCGCGACCTATCTGGACTCGATCGTGCTGATGCGGATGTCGCGCGAGATTGCGGCGCTCGCGGGAGTCGAGGAAGCCGGCCTGATCATGGGCACGGCGGCGAACAAAGAAATATTGCGCGAGGCCGGCATCCTCGCCGGCGAAGGCGAGAAGGCCGAGGCTGGCGACTTGATCCTGGCGCTGCGCGCGGATGATGCCGATGCCGCGGAAGCGGCGCTCGCCGAGGCGCGGCAGCTGCTCGATCGCCCGAGCGCGCTCGGCACCGCCGCGGCGGCCGATGCGCCGCGCACCTTGCGCGCGGCGGTGCGCGAATTGCCCGACGCGAACCTCGCGCTCATCTCGGTGCCGGGCGATTTCGCCGTCGCCGAGGCGCGCAAGGCGCTCGACCTCGGGCTGCACGCGATGATTTTTTCCGACAACGTGCCGCTCGCCGACGAAGCCGCGCTCAAGCGCGAGGCGCGCGAACGCAGCCTGATGGTGATGGGACCCGACTGCGGCACCGCGATCATTGCCGGCGTGCCGCTCGCCTTCGCCAACGTGGTGCCGCGCGGCGAGATCGGCATCATCGGCGCCTCCGGCACCGGCATCCAGGAGATTTCCTCGCTGATCGCGCGCGCCGGGCGCGGCGTGAGCCACGCGATCGGCACGGGCGGGCGCGATCTCAAGGCGGAAGTCGGCGCGATCACCACCTTGATGGCGATCGACGCTTTGGATGCGGACGCGGCGACCAAACACGTGGTGCTGGTGTCGAAGCCGCCGGCCGCGGAGGTCGCGCGGCTTGTGCTCGATCGCATCGCGCGCAGCGCGAAGCCATTCACTGTTTGTTTTATCGGATCGCCCGGCCTGGCGCTGCCGGGCAACGCCCGCGCGGCGCCGACGCTCAAGGCGGCGGCGGAGCTGGCGCTCGGGAGCGCGCTTCCAAGCCGCGCTGCGGCGCTCGCGCCTCTGCGCGTGCGCGGGTCTTACGTGCGCGGGCTCTTCGCGGGAGGCACGCTGTGCAGCGAGGCGCAGGTGGTGTTCGCGGCGGCTGGCGTCCCGATGGCCTCCAATGTGCCGGTGCCGGGCGCCGCGGCGCTCACGGCCGCGCCTGCCGGCCATGCGATGATCGATCTCGGCGACGATGAATTCACGCGCGGGCGCCCGCATCCGATGATCGAGCCCGCGGTCCGCGACGCGCCGCTCGCCGCCGCGCTCACGGATTTGAGCGTGGGCGTCGTGCTGATCGATGTCGTGCTCGGCTACGGCGGCCATCCCGATCCCGCCGGCCATCTGGCCCAGGCGCTCGGCGGGCGGCGCGACGGCGTCGCCATCGTCGCCTCGGTCACCGGCACCGACGCCGATCCGCAGCCGCGACGCGAGCAGGTAGCAAAGCTCGAAGCGGCGGGCGTCGTGGTCGCGGATTCCAACGCCGACGCCGCGGCGCTGGCGCTTACGGCGGTGGGGCGCGCGAGCGGACGCGAGCGCGGAGCCGCCGCGCAATGAGTCTGGCGTTCGAGCGCAGCGACTCTGTCGGTCGCGCGGTTCAGGTCGTGCGCGCCGGCATCATTGCGCGCGACATTTGCCGGCGCGGCGCGCGGGGCGAGGTCGCGGCGGTATTCGAGCGCAGTCTTTATTGGCGCATCGGCGACGATTTCATCTGCATCGGCGAGCCGGCGATCGGCAACGGCCCGACGACATTGATCGTCGCCGCGCGCGTGACGGAGCTTGGCGTGCGGCAAGGCCTGCGCGCGATTATCGGCAACGAACGCATTACAATCGGCGATCTGCTGTTCGATTTTCGCAATTGCGCGACATGGCGCACGCCGAACTGGCCGGCACCCCTCTCCTCCGCCACGTTGCGCACGACTTGCGTCATGCTCGCGCAACGCGCGGCCGCCGAGAGTCCAGCAGACAGTCTCGCCCGCGCGGCGTTCGGCGACGACGACACTCCCCTCGCCCGCATTGCCCGCCCGCGCATTGCGAGATTTGCATCGCTGATGAGACAACCTCCGGCCTCGTCATCGCCCGCGAAAGCGGGCGATCCAGTAATCACCGCCCCCTCAGAACTGATAGGTCGTCGTTTACTGGATGCCCCGCTTTCGCGGGGAATGACGAGGGAAGGGGTGGTGCATGATCTCATCGGGCTCGGTTACGGACTAACTCCATCCGGCGATGATTTTCTGATTGGTGCGCTCACGATGCTCGATGCACTCGAGCAAACAAACATGCACGCGGCGCTCGGCCACGCCGTCGTCGCGGCCGCGGACCGCAGCTCGCCGCTGAGCGCGAGCTTCCTGCGCGCGGCGGCGGACGGTCACGTTGGGGAAAACGTTCACACGATGATCGCGGCGATCCTCACCGGCGATGCCGACGCCGCGGTCGCGGCGGCGGCGCGCATCGGTCACACGTCGGGCTGGGATGCGCTCGTAGGCGCGGTGGTCACTGTAACCCGCATGAGCGAAGCGACATGCGGGGCGACCATTCCCGGATGTCGCGCTACGCGCTCATCCGGGCTACGGCAGGATTACCGCTGCTGATAGGGCGGCGTGGTCGCGGCGGTGTCGGTCTTCGGCAGCACCACCACGCGGGTGCCGACCTGCACCCGGCCGTAGAGATCCTCGACGTCCTCGTTGGTCAGGCGGATGCAGCCCGACGAAACGAAGGTGCCGATGGTCGACGGCTGGTTGGTGCCGTGGATGCGGTAGATCGTGTTGCCGAGATAGAGCGCGCGCGCGCCGAGCGGATTGCCCTCTCCACCCGCCATGAAGCGCGGCAGGTAGGGTTGGCGCTCGATCATCTCCGGCGGCGGATGCCAGTCGGGCCACTCGGCCATGCGGGCGATGCGCTGGGTGCCCGACCAGGTGAAGCCCTCGCGGCCGACGCCGACGCCGTAGCGCAGCGCCTGGCCGTTGCCGAGCACCAGATAAAGATAGGTGTTCGACGTATCGATGATGATGGTGCCGGCGGGCTCGCGCGTGTTGTAACTCACGACCTGGCGGCGGAAGCGCGGATCGAGTTGCTTCCGCTCGCCGCTCTCGGGCCGGATATCGGGCGGCAGCGAGCCCATCTGCTCGGTACCGACGGCGCCGGGCGGACGCGTCCCGGGCGCGTAGGACGGGTCGGGCTGAACCGGAACCGCGGCCTGGCCCGGCGCGGACGAATAGGGAGCCGTGCCGGGATAGGGCTGGACGCCCGATTCCGGATAGGGCTGCGTGCCTGGATAGGGCTGTGTGCCGGGATAGGGCTGGACGCCCGATTCCGGATAGGGCTGCGTGCCTGGATAGGGCTGTGTGCCGGGATAGGGCTGCGTGCCAGGATACGGCTGATTGCCGGCGTAGGGTTGCGTCCCGGGATAAGGCTGCGCGGCGGGATACGGCTGCGTGCCGGGATACGGCTGATTGCCGGCATAGGGTTGCGTCCCGGGATAAGGCTGCGCGGCGGGATACGGCTGCCGGTGACCCTGGTCGGCTCCGGCATTGGCGCGCGGCTGCGGGCGATCGACATCGCCCGGCACGCTGCCGACCGGCATGTCGTCGATATCCCACTCGGCCGGCGCCGGCGCCTGGCCGCGGTAGTAGGGCGAGGGTGCCTGATAATAGGGTGGATAATTTTGCGCCTGGGCGAAGTCGCTCGCGGCGAAACAGGCGGCCAGCAGGCCGAGCGTCAAGGTCGTACGGAACATTGGCAAAAACCCGTCCCCGTGGGTCAAGAGCCTTGTCGGCGAGGAATCGCGCAGGAACAAGGCAGGTTTTCGACAATCTCGGGAAGAGTGGTTGAGGAAGCGTGAACGGCGCAGCCGGTTCGCAACGCATTCCGGCAAGCTACTGAGAAGACGCAATAAAACCGGAGCCGTTCGCCGACTGTGGAAGCGGCGTGGAAATCGCTGCCGGCACGCGATGAGGCCTGCTAGCTTCCCTAGTGCCGCGAACCCGAAGTTCGCACCACTTACCGCTAGTCCGTTTGCGAACTTCGGGTTCAAAGCGGCACTAGAATCATGGAGTTGCTAGTGTCCTACGATTCCGAAGTTCGCTTCCGAGCGGGCTGCAGACTCTGGCGAACTTCGGAATCGGGACACTAGCCGGTCTTCCTTGGGGGATTCGCATGCACATTACACTTGCCCACGTCGGTCCGCTCGTGGCGTTGCTCGCCGGCATCCTCATCCTGATCATGCCGCGCCTGCTCAACTACATCGTCGCCATCTATTTGATTTTCGTCGGGATTACCGGGCTTTGGCCGCGGCTGCTGCATTAGCCGGAGGACGGACGACAGACGACAGAGGACGGATCCGCTGACGCATCACCTCCCGTTTTCCGTCCTCCGTCGTCTGTCCTCCGTCATCTGAATGGAACCGCCGGCCTCTCCGGGAGTTACCATGCTACCGGAGGGACGGTCATGACAGTCAGCCTCACGCCGCTTGTCGCGCTCATCGCCGGCGTCTTGATCCTGCTGATTCCGCGGCTGCTGAACTTCATCGTGGCCATTTATCTGATCATCGTCGGGGTGATCGGCCTGTTCCCCGGCCTGCTGCACTGACCGCGCGAGGGGCGAAGCAAATGTCGACGCTCATAAGTGTTCTTATCACCTTCGTGGTTGTCATCCTGGTGCTCTACTTGGTCAACTTGCTGCCGATCGATGGCCGGGCCAAGCAGATCGTCCGTATCATCGTGATCATCATCGGTATCCTCTCCCTGCTGCGCGCGCTCACGGCGTTTCCGTTTTGAGTGGATTTCCACCCCTCGTCATCGCCCGCGAAAAGCGGGCGATCCAGTAACAACAGACTTATCAAATAAAACTCCGGCCGGCGTTTACTGGATACCCGCTTCCGCGGGTATGACGACTGAGCGTCATTTATTTGCGGTATTGACCATCACCGCTATAATCCGGACTCACTTATGAGCGGATGCAATAAATGCAGCGCGGCCATCTTGACGATCTGCGGGCGTTCGTCGCCGTCGGGCGCGAGCGCAGCTTCACCAAAGCGGCGGCGAAGCTCGGCGTCTCGCAATCGGCACTGAGCCACACCATGCGCGAACTCGAATCGCGGCTCGGGGTTCGCCTGTTGACGCGCACGACCCGCAGCGTGTCCCCCACGGCGGCAGGCGAGCGTTTGCTCAATACCGTGGGTCCGCGGTTCGAGGAGATCGACGCCGAGCTCGCGGCGGTGAGTGAACTGCGCGACAAGCCCGCCGGCACGATCCGCATCACCGCCACCGAATACGCCGCCGACGGAATCCTGCTGCCGAAGCTCGCGAAGCTGTTGCGCGACTATCCCGACATCAAGGTCGAAATCATCATCGACTACGGGCTGACCGACATCGTCGCCGAACGTTACGACGCCGGCGTGCGCAACGGCGAGCAGGTGGCCAAGGACATGATCGCGGTGCGCATCGGGCCGGATATGCGCATGGCGGTGGTGGGAGCGCCCTCCTATTTCAAAACCCGGCCCGAGCCGAAGAAACCGCAGGACCTGACGAGCCACAACTGCATCACGTTGCGGCTGCCCACCCACGGCGGATTATATGCATGGGAGTTCGAGAAAGGCGGACGCGAACTCAAGGTGCGCGTCGACGGCCAGCTCACCTGCAACACCAGCGCACAAATGCTCACCGCCGCATTGGCCGGATATGGCTTGGCCTATCTGCCCGAAGACATGGCGCAGCCGCATATCGCCAAGGGCCGACTCAAGCGCGTGCTCGCGGACTGGTGCCCGCCCTATTCCGGGTATCACCTCTATTACCCGAGCCGGCGCCAGTCTTCGGCGGCGTTCGCGCTCGTGGTCGACGCGCTGCGGCAGCGGAGTTAGTTAGTTCGTAGGGCGGATTAATTTAACCGAAGGTGTAATCCGCGGCCTTCCAAACACTCGGCGTAAAATGGCGGATTACGTGGGCCATGGCCCGCTAATCCGCCCTACGGACACGCGATCACACAACCCGTGCGTTGCTCTCGAGGCTTGTGCAGCAGCGCCGCGGCGACGCCGCCGCCGGCGGCTAGCGCCGCGACCATGCTGGCAGCGAACGCCGCGCCGAGGCCAGCGCGATCGGCAAGGAAGCCGAGCGCCGGCGTGCCAAAGCCGAGCGCCACGTCGAGGAAGGCCGTGTAGGCGCCCATGGCGAGGCCACGGCTTTGCGCCGGCACGAGGCGAACCGCCTCGACGCCGAGGCCGGGATAAACCAGCGAGTAGCCGAAGCCGGTGAGCGCCGCGCCGGTGAGCGCAATCGCGAAGGAAGGTGTGAGCCAGATCGCCGCCAGGCCGGCCGCTTCGATCAGCACGCACAGCAGCGCGACTTTGGCGCCGCCGAAGCGGTCGGCGAGGTGGCCGAGGAAGAAGCGCGTCAGGACGAACACCAGCGCGAACGCCGTGAACGCCGGCCACGCCGCCCAGCCGCGCGCGACGAACAGCAAGGCGCCGAACGCGGTGATTGCGCCGAAGCCGATGCTGCTGAGCGCGGCGCCGACGCCCGGAACCCACACGGCCGCCATCACCTTGAATAGCCCGGTCGGCACGCGGCCCATGGACGGCACGCGGCGCAGCCAGGCGACGGCGACGAGCGTCGCGAGCGGCAGCACGGTCGTCGCCAGCGCCACCCCGGCAAAGCCGTAACGCGCATAGAGCGCGGTGCCGATCGGCGCGCCGGCCGCGAAGGCGCCGAACATCGCGCTGCCGATCCAGGCCAGCACCTTGCTGGTGTTTTCAACGGTGAGGATCGCGAGGCCCCAAAGCTGCGCACCGGTGATGATGAAGCTTTCGCCGACGCCGAGGAGCGCGCGGCCGAACAGCAGAACGGCGACCGAGAGCCCCGGCCGCGCGATGAAGGCTAGCGACAGCAGATAGAGCAAGCCCGCCGCGGCGGCGATCGTCAGGCCGGCAACGACCGCATGCTTCGGCCCGCTTGCGTCGGCATAGCGGCCGGCCCACACCCGCGAGAGGATGGCGGCGCCGAACTGGCTGCCGGCGACAAGCCCGACGAGGAAAGTGCCGAGACCAAGGCCCTGATGCACGTGCAGCGGCAGGACCGGCAGCGCCATGCCGATGACGAGGAAGGCGACGAACACCGCCGCCATGACCGGCAGCAGGTTTGTGACCGAGGGGTTGCGCATCTGATGGGATTTGTCGCTTTCGCTCGTATTCATGATCGATCGCTCCGGCTGCGCGGCGGTGGACTGCCGCCGCCGAGCCCACGCCTTGTTGTATGCAGCGCGGCGCCTTGCGATTAGCCGGGATAATGCGCATGGAGTTATGAGTGGAAGTCATAAATGCGCATGGTCATTGCGAGGCCCGCAGGGCCGAAGCAATCCAGGGCTGCGCGCGTTGCCCTGGAGTCCGCTCGCAATCACTTCTACGTCTGATCGCCCGCCCGCGCCGCCTCGGCGAGGGCACGCTCGTGGCGCCAGCGCAAGATCGCCGAGTTGAGTTCGCCGCCGTAGATGAAGATCGCCGCCGACAAATAGAGAAAGACCAATGCGATCATGGCGGACGCGAGGCCGGCGTAGGTCGTCACGTAGCGGTTGGCGTATTGCGCGAGATAAGCCCCGAACCCGGCGCCGCCGGCGAGCCACAGCGCGATCGTGACGACGACGCCGGGCAGGATCTGCCGTATCCGCCGCCGGCCGGCCGGCAGGAAGAGATGCAACAAGACGAGCGCGATGATGAGAACGGCAGAGGCGACCCCGAGGCGCGCGACGGTTCCGAGGCGGTCGAGCGGGGCAAGCCAGTGCACGTAGCGCGCCGCGGTTTCCACCAGCAACGGCGCCAGCACCACCAATACCGCCACCACCAAGAGCGCGATCGCGCTCACCAGCACGTAGAAGATCGACTCGGCGCGCAGCAGCCACCAGCTGCGCGTCTCCATCACGTCGTAGGCGCGGTTGAGCCCGATGCGCAGGCTCTCGATGCCGTTCGAGGCGAAATAGACCGCGAGCGCCGCGCTGATGGCGACGGCGGGACTTTGCCCCGCGCTCTGCACCGCGTGCTGCACCTCCTGCACGTCGCCGGCGATCGGGGCGGCGACCTCACGCGGCCAGGCGCCGAGAAGAATGCGCCCGGCCTCGATGCCGAGGTCGCTCGAGCCGATCGCGCCGGCGAGCGCATTGACGAGGATCAGGAACGGAAACATCGCGGCGAGGACCGCAAAGGCGATGTAGCTCGCAATCGCCCAGCCGTCGGAGTTGAGGAAATGCTCGAAGGCGTCGAGTGGGATGCGCAGGTACCAGGGCGAGCGTGCGATGATGGGCCCGAGCAGCCCGGATTGGGCCGCCGATTGGGTCGGATCGCCCGGGTCGCGCACGGCCACGCCCCGCGATCAGGCCATGCCGGTGCCGGCGCGACCGGCGCAGGTGAGAACATGAAGCAAAGGATCGCGCATCGTCTTCATGCCTCGCGGATGACCCATCGGCAGGTTCGAACAGGATGATGGCAGCCGCCTCGCGCGGCCGCAATGCAGCGAAAGAACGCGAAGGCGCGCGCTTGCGTTCCGGGCGGTGGAACCGCGTGCCGGGCCCTGCGTTGCCGGTCCGACATAACGGCGAGGCTCAAGGAGGCGCGAGCGCGGGCGTGAGTGATTCATGAACGAGGCTCCGACAGAACGCTCGGCGGGGCTACCGCGGCGTGCGCTTGCGGCGGCGCGGCCGTTCCTCGTCAAATCCGACGCCGTGTGGACCGGGGTCGCGCGCGCAGCGACGATCGGCATTTTCCTGCTGCTGCTGGCCGGTGCGCTCGACCTTGCCCGCGTGCTGTTTCTTCCGCTCGTTTCAGCGCTGGTGTTTGCCTTCATCTTCGGACCGCTGCAGGTGGCCGCCGCGCGCCGGCGGGTGCCCGGCTGGCTGTTTGCGCTCGGCTGCGTCGTGGCCCTGATCGCGATCATCAACCTCATCATCATCCTGACCGCCGCCCCGCTGATCGAATGGCTCGGCCGCGGTCCTGACATCGCCAAATCGCTCGGCGACAAGCTGCGCATCCTCGCCGGGCCGTTTTCCGCCGTGCAGGACCTGCAGCGAGCGCTTTCGCCCGGCAGCGCGAAGGTCGGGATGAACATCGAAGTGACGACCTTCATCACGCCGGCGCTTGCCTTCCTCACCCCGGCGCTTGGGGAACTAGTGGTCTTCTTCGCGGCGCTGTTCTTCTTCCTGGTCGGCCGTAACCACATGCGGCGGCACGTGGTGCTGTTCTTTCCCTCCAAGGAGGATCGGCTGCGCGCACTGCGCGTGCTCAACGAGATCGAGGACAACCTAACCCGCTATCTCGCGACCACCGGCGCCATAAACCTATGTCTCGGCTTCATCGTCGGCTGCGCTACCTGGATCATCGGCCTTCCCAACCCGGTCATGTGGGGCGTGCTCGCCTTTGCCTTCAATTTCCTGCCCTACGTCGGCCCGTTGATCATCACGATCGCGCTGTTCGTCGCCGGGCTCGTGGTGTTTCCGGCGCTCGGGCCGGCGCTGATCGCGCCGGCGTTTTTCGTTGGGCTCACAACGCTCGAGGGCCATTTCATCACACCCAACATCGTCGGCCGGCGGCTCGCGCTCAGCCCCGTGCTGGTGTTCGTCGGGCTCGTGTTCTGGACCTGGCTTTGGGGCCCGATGGGGGCGCTGCTGGCGACCCCGCTCGTGATCATCGGCACCGTCATTGCCGACGATCTCCTCGCCAAGAACGAAATTGAACTGCCGGAGTAGGGTGAGTGGTGAGTGGTGAGTGGTGAGTGGCGACATCTCGCCGTTCACTACTCACCATTCACCACTCACTATTCACCACTTCTAACGGGGTAACCTGGAACCTTTCCGCCTCCCGCGCATTGTCGGGTGGAAAACATCGGGAGTTCGGACCATGCTCTCCACCATTCTGATCATCATTCTGATCCTGTTGTTGATCGGCGCGTTGCCCACTTGGCCTTACAGCGGCGGCTGGGGCTATGGACCGGGCGGCATCCTGGGTCTTATTCTGGTGATCGTCATCATCCTGGCGCTGCTGGGAAGGATTTAGCTATCCTCTGGTCATCGCCCGCGATGCGGGCGATCCAGTAATCACAGCGCTTTCAAATAGAGCTGCGGCCGGTGTTTACTGTATGCCCCGCTTTTCGCGGGGCATGACGACTGCTGAGCAACGCTACCACCCCATCCCGACGAACATGCCAACGACCGCGAGCGCCATGACGGCGGTGGCGCACCAGCCGACCGCGCGCAGGCCGTCGGCAACGGGGAAATCCCCCATCACCCGCTTGTTCGCCGTCATGTGCATCATAATTGCCATGATCGGCACGGCGACGACGCCGTTGATCACCGCTGACCAGTAGAGCGCCTTGATCGGACTCACCGGCGAGAAGTTGATCAGAACGCCGATCAGGGTCGCGGCCGCAATGGTCGCATAGAATGCCTTCGCCTTCTGCGGCTTGCGCGCGAGTCCTTCCGGCCATTTGCGCGCTTCGGCGAGCGCGTAAGCCGCCGATCCCGCCAGCACCGGCACGGCGAGCAGCCCGGTGCCGATGATGCCGAGCGCGAAGACGACGAATGCGAATTCTCCCGCGAGCGGCCGCAACGCGGAGGCCGCCTGGGCGGATGTCTCTATTTGCGTGATCCCGTGCGCATGCAACGTCGCCGCGGTTGTGATGATGATCGCGAGCGCGACGAGATTCGAGAATGCCATGCCGATCGCAGTGTCGAGGCGAATGCGCTCGAACTCGCGCGGTGCCTGGCCGGGCGCGCGCACCAGCGGCTGCGCGGACGGATCGGCACGCACCTCCTCGACCTCCTGCGAGGCCTGCCAGACGAACAAGTAGGGGCTGATGGTGGTGCCGAGGATCGCGACCACCGTGGTCCAGAACGCGGGATCCGCCGACAGCGTCGGCACGAACAAGCCGCGCGCCGCCTCGCCCCACGGGACGTGTACCACCGCCAGCGTGGCGAAATAGGAAAACAGCGCGAGCGTGAGCCAGCGCAGGATGCGCGCGTAGCGGTCGTAACTGACGAATATCTGCAGCAGGGCCGAGACTGCGGCGATCACCACCACGTACAGCACCTGCGGTCCGCCGATAAGCTCTTTGACTGCGTCGCCCATGGCGCCGATGTCGGCGCCGATGTTGATGGTATTGGCGATCAGCACCAGGATGACGATGCCTTGCAGCATCCAGTTGGGATAGGAGCGGTGGATGTTGGCGGCGACGCCGCGTCCCGTAGTGCGACCGATCCGCGCGCTCACCTCCTGGATCGCGACCATGAGCGGATAGCTGACCAGCATGGTCCAGGAGATGGCGAAACCGAGCTGCGCGCCCGCCTGGGAATAAGTCGCGATGCCGCTGGGATCGTCGTCCGACGCGCCGGTAATGAGCCCGGGGCCGAGCACGTCGCGCCAGCTTCTGCCGGCCTTCTTCGCGCGCCGCGGGATTTGTTCGACCGCCACTAGTGCCGCGAACCCGAAGTTCGCACTGCAAGTGCCGCGAGTCCGTCTGCGAACTTCGGGTTCAAAGCGGCACTAGCGTTATAAGTTTGCCGGTGTCCTTCGATTCCGAAGTTCGCATCGAAACGTGCCGCAAGACCGGGCGAACTTCGGAATCGGGACACCGGTTGCGCTTCCTTTTATCCTTCGGGCACGCCTGAAACGCTTGTCGGCTCAAAAGGTTCCCTCGGGTCGGCGGTGCCATGGGAAGGAACCCGCGCGGCCGCCATCGCGTTTGTCACATAAGCAAACAGAAGGCGAGACAGCCATGGAGCAAACAATGGTCTCGGAAGATTTCCGCCGCCAGGTCGAAGGCTACGGGCTGACCACGGCGCGCATCCTCTACCGCCGGCCCGACCATCGCTGGCTGCTGCAGGCCTACGTGTGGCAGGACTACGACCTGTTCCCTGAATTTCCCCAGCTGCAGAAATTCCTCAGCTTCTGGCAGGACCAACTCGAGGGCCCGCTCCACTCCGTGACCGTCGCCCACGCGCGCCTGATCCGCCCCGCCGAGATCCGCCCGGTCGGCGGCGAGTTCCGGTTGCATTGATTTTCTCGTCATCCCGGATCGCGGGCGGAGCCCGCGAGTCCTGGAATCCATGAACACAGAACGAAGGGCCGGTGTTCATGGTTTCCGGGCTCGCCGCTTCGCGGCGCCCCGGAATGACAACCGCGAATCAAATCGCACGCACCCTCACCCGCATCTCCCCTACTCCCGAAATCGAAGCATCGAGTACATCGCCGGGCGCAATCGGGCCGACGCCTTCGGGCGTGCCGGTGAGCAGGACGTCGCCCGGCATCAGCGTATAGAACGACGACGCGAAGGCGATCAGCTCCGGGATCGGGATGATGAGATCGCGCGTGTTGGCGCGCTGGCGTGTTTCGCCGTTGACTTTCAGTTCGAGGTCGAGCGCGGCCGGGTCGTTCACTTCATCGGTAGTGACGAACCACGGGCCGAGCACGGTGTAGCCGTCGATCGACTTTCGCAAGCTGCGCTCCTCCGGCCCGCGCACGGTGATGTCGAAGCCGATGCAGTAGCCGGCGACATGATCGAACGCCCGCTCCTTCGCCACGCGGTCGGCGCGCTTGCCGATCACGACCGCAAGCTCGATCTCGTGGTCGGTGCGCCTGTCGGGATGGCGCACGGCGATGCCCTCGCTCGGGCCTACCACCGAACTCGACGCCTTGAGGAACAGGCCGATTTTCTGGATTTCCTCGACCTGCTTCTGATGATGAATGGCGGCGTCGGCGCGCGCCTCCTCCAGATGTTTTCTGTAATTCACCGGGGCGGCGACGATCTTGCCGGGATTGGCGATCGGACTTTGCAGCGCGATGTCGGCGAGCGGAATCGGCTTCGCCCGTTGCGCCGACGCCGCGACGCCGGCGGTCAGCTCGGCAAAATGCGCGATCAGCGGATCATGGCGCGGCAGCGGATAGCGATGCGCGGGCAGCGCGTCGAGCGCGGCGGTGACGTCGAGGACCGCGTCCCCGCGCACGAGCCCGAGGCGGTCGTCACCGAAGCGGCATAGGCGCATCAGATCCTCTGCGAATAGCGAATAGCGAATGGCGAATGGCTACAACAGCGAATGGCGAGTGGCGAGTGGCGAGTGGCGAATGGTCGACCGGCATTTCCCCCCATTCGCTATTCGCTATTCGCCATTCGCTGCCTACATTGTGCGGACCATCACAGGAGCACCCCATGGACAAGATCAAGCCGCTCTATACCGCGACCGCGACGGCGACCGGCGGACGCAACGGCCACACGCAATCGAGCGACGGCATCGTGCGGGCCGACCTGTCGGTGCCGAAGGAGATGGGCGGGCCGGGCAAGCCTAACACGGCAACGCCCGAGCATCTGTTCGCCGCCGGCTATGCCGCGTGCTTCGGCGGCGCGCTCGATTTCGTCGGCAAGCAGCACAAGAAGGACGCGAGCAAGGCGGCGGTGACAGCCGCCGTCTCGATCGGCCCGCGCGAGGGCGGCGGCTTCGGCCTTGCGGTGAAGCTCCGCGTCGAGGACAAGAGCCTGCCGCAGGCGGAACTCGCCGCGCTCGCCCAAGAGGCACACGAGAAAATCTGCCCCTATTCCCACGCTACGCGGAATAATGTGGATGTGCAGATCGAAGTCGCAGGGAAGTAGCGAATAGTGAGTAGCGAATAGCGAATAGTTGAGGAGATACCAGCGGCAATCTTTTCTATTCGCTACTCGCCATTCGCTATTCGCGGCGGCGCGCAGCGCCGCAAACGCTCACGCCCGCAACGCCTCCAGCATCCCTTCGATGTAGTCCTCGCCGTCGGCGACGACGAGCATCGAAGCGTAGGGGCGCAACGCGGCGAGCGTGCGCGCCAGCGCCGCATCGGTTTGCGAGCGCGCATCGACGATAAGCGCGGTCGTCATCACGCGATTGAGCGCGCAGGCCTCGCCGATCACCGAGGCCGCCGGCGGGCTTCCCCCCGCGGCCGCCACCATGACGACCAAATCGGCGCTCGCGATTTCCGCGACGAGGTCCATGGCGCGGCCGGCAACGTCGCCGAGCCACGCCTGCATCGACCACGCGCCGCGCGGCGCCCCCTCATCCGAGAGCGAAGTGAAAAAGGTCGCGCGCCGCCACGGCCGCCGGGCGATGCGCTTGACCACACGTTCGGCGGCGACGTCGAGCGCGATCACCTTGACGGTGCGCGGCTGCGAGTTGGGGGCGTCGATGCGGTAGCGCGCTTCCGCCGCGCTCGTCGCCCGCGCGGTCTCGCTCGCCATCTCTCACACCGAGGCGTGGGCGAGGCCTTCGCGCACGCTGAGCGCCTCGCGCGCGGCGTCCTTGTATGCCTGGTCGGACGGCAGCACCACCGCGGCGGAACGCACGCGATGGTGGGCGGGATCGACGCCGGGCGGCGGCACGTCTTTGTCCATCAGCGCCTTGATCGCCCGCAGCATGCGGTGGCGCGCCATGATGATGCCGTTGTCGGTCGAGACCAGGTTTTCCTTGGTGCGATCGACGACCGGCCCCATGCTCTCCTGCAGCGACGCGTCCTGCATGGCGATGCCCTCGACGCCGCTGTAGGTGCGCCCAGCCTTCTGCGCCGCACGGTCGATGAGATAATCGTTGTCCTTGTTGGCGGCGGGACGGAAGCTCCCCGGCACATAGGTGACGTGGATGCCCTTGCCGGCGCGCATCGCGGTGACTTCATCCGCCGTGAGAGCGCGCGTCGGCTGATAGTCGAAGCTCCACGCCCAGCAGTTCTCGTCGTCGATCGGGACCCAGAAGTGGCCGTGCACCGGATGGTTGCCCCGCGGCGGGATCATGGTGAAGCACGGCATCACCCACGGGGTGATGCGCCAGTAATACTGGCCGTTCTCGGCGTTGCGGCGGGCGCCGATGTAGAGCCCGCCGGGATGCTCGACCACCTCGAACACCGGCCGCGCGTCGCCGAGATTGTAACGGTTGCCGCGCGCACCCTTGAACAGCGGGTCGGAATCGAGCGCGCCGCGGTGCAGCCACGACACGTGGCTCGAATCGATGCCGCCTTCCATGGCCTGGAGCCAGTTGCATTCCTGCAGGCGCTTCGTGGTGAAACAATTCTCCTCCGGCACCAGCGCGAACTCGAACTCCGGATGCGGCGGCGTCTTTTCCGGCGGCCCCATGTAGGTCCACAGCACCGGGCCGATCTTGATGAGCGGATAGGACTTGAGCTTGATCTTGTTGCAAAAGCCGCTCTCGGCCGGCTCCGACGGCACCTCGAGGCACGCCCCGGTCACGTCGTATTTCCAGCCGTGGTAGGGGCAGCGTAGCCCGCCTTCCTCGTTGCGGCCGAACCACAGCGACACGCCGCGGTGGGCGCAGAACTCGTCGATAAGCCCGTAGCGGCCGTGGGTATCGCGGAACGCGAGCAGCCGCTCGGACAGCAGCTTGACCCGCACCGGCGGGCATTCGTTCTCGGGCAGCTCCTCAGCGAGCAGCGCGGGCAGCCAGTAGCTACGGAACAGCCGGCCGCCGGGTACGCCGGGGCCGGTCTGGGTGAGAAGGTCGTTCTGCTCTTGTCTCAGCATCGGCGCTCAGCCACCTTTTGCCCGCGGATTCGGGCGGATCATAAATCCATATAAGTCCGCCGAACAGGGTTGGGAAGCGACGAACGAGCATGGGAAGGCGGATCGAACTTTGCCCCGCGGCGGAGGTTGCGGTCGGCACGCCGCTGCGGATCGAGGCCGAGGGCCTCGTGGTCGCGGTGTTCAACCTCGACGGCGAGTATTTCGTCACCGACGACGCCTGTACGCACGGGCCGGGCTCGCTTGGCGAAGGCTACGTCGAAGGCGACGTGGTCGAATGCAATTTCCACGGCGGCCAGTTCAACATCCGCACCGGCGAGGTGGTCGCCCCGCCATGCATGGAGCCGGTGAAGACCTATCCCACGCGCGTCGAGAACGGCATGGTGGTGATCGAGGCGTAGCGGCGTAGGATGGGTTGAGCGCAGCGAAACCCATCGCGGTTAAGCATCAATCGACGCTGGCTACACTGTCGCAAGGACGATACCGATCGGATCGAAGCTTGATGAATGGGAGTGGCCAGGATGGCCGGGCGTACAAGCAAAAACTCAAATTTCCGCGCCTCTCATCGTGATGCGGAAGCACGCCGCGCCGGTGAAGAAATCATCCATCTGAATGCCGAGGAAAGTCGCGCATTCGCCGAAGCGCTGCTCAATCCGCGCGAACCGAGCGAAAGGCTCCGGGCCGCTGCACGTCGCTATCGCGAGTTCATCGGCCGCTGAGTTGCTGCGCGCTTTTTAGGCCCCGCATATCGCCCGCTCCGCAGGCTCATGCGGGCTACGACGCCCGGCACAGCGGCATCAGCTCGAGGAGCCAATCGATCACCGCGGCGATGCGCGCCTGGGCGCGCAGGTCGCGATGCACCATCAACCAGATGTCGCGCGAGAACGCGACGCCGCGGCCGAGCCGCCGGAGCCCCGGCGCACGGTCGCCGACGAAGCAGGGCACGAGCGACTTGCCAAACCCGGCGCGCACCGCCTCGACGAGCGCCTCGGCGTCGTTGACGGCAAGCGGCGCGGTCGCCTCGCCCTGCGCGGCGATGAAGCGCGCCTGCGGCAGGTGGGCCGACCCTTCTTCATAAGTGACCCACGCAAGATCCCCGGCCCCCCGGCGCGGCCCGTAGACCGCGTAGTCGAGCCGGCCGATGCGGCGCACGAGCGCTGCGCCGCTTTCCGGTCGCGCCAGGCGTAGCGCCACGTCGGCCTCGCGCCGCGTGAGGCTCAGGTTGCGCGGCTCAGCAATCAACTCGAGGTGCAGGCGCGGATGGCGCGCGAAGAGCCGCGGCACAGCCGGGATCAGCAAACGGTTCGCGAGGATCGGCACCGCGGTGAGCCGCACCGTGCCGGCCACCGCAGCGTCGGCGCCGCCGATGCCGCGTTCGAGCGCCAGCACCGTCTCCTCGACCTGCGCGGCGCGGGCGATCGCCGCCTCCCCGGCCTTGGTCGGAAAAAGCACACCGTCGCGGCGCTCGAACAGACGCGTCCCCAGCGCCTTCTCCGCCGCGGCGAGGCGCCGCGCGACCGTCGTCTGGTTGACGCCGAGCCGCCGCGCCGCCGGGGTGAGCGTTCCGGCGCGGGCGATCGTCAGCACATAGCGCAGATCGCTCCAGTCCACCCCTGCATTTTTGCAGTTTGGACTGGCAGAGTCGATGCTTTTATTGCAGGTGTCTCTGCGCTAGGCCGGGTGCATGCTCTACGCGGTCCTGTTCACCGACGACGATGCGCACGCCGACGCGCGGCGCCGCCTCATGCCGGCGCACCTCGATTTCCTGGAAAAACACCGCGACCGCATCCGCGCCGCTGGCCCCTTGCGCGAGAGCGACGGCACGCCGGCCGGCGGTCTGTGGTTGGTCGAGGCGGAGAGCGCCGACGCAGTCGTCGCGCTTTATCAGGACGATCCGTTCTGGCCGACCGGGCTACGCAAGGCGGTGCGCGTGCTGGCGTGGTCGCAGGTGTTCGCGAATGGCCGGCGGTTGATTTGATGGGTTTCGCCGCCGCGCGGCTCAACCCACTACATCTCCATCACCACGTTGCCGACCGCGGTGCCGGATTCCACCAGCTGATGGGCGGCGACAATATCGCCGAGCGGGAAGGTCTTCGCCACGGCGTGGATGAGCGCGTTGGCCTTGAGCATCGCGGTGATGTCGTCGATGGCGCGGGCGCGCTCCTCGGCGGTCAATTCGTAGACCAGCATGAACTGCAGCCTGATCGAATTGACCAGACAGAAGCTCGCCGGGATCATCGCCTCGGGCTTGCCGGTGCCGTAGACGACGACGGTGCCCTTCGGGCGCAGCACCGTCGGGATGAGATGGGCGTTGGCGGCGAGATCGAGCTCGATCACCGCGTCGACGCCGGCCTTCTCGGTGAACGCGGCGACACGCTCGCCGACGTTCTCGCGCTTGTAATCGACGGTCTGGTCGGCGCCGGCCGCGCGCGCGACCTCCGCTTTCTGCGGCGAGGACACCGTCGTGATCACGCGGGCGCCGCGCGCCTTGGCGAACTGGATGGCGTAATGGGCGACCGCGCCGGCGCCGCCGGCAATCAGCAAGGTCGTGCCGGCGTGCGCGTCGGCGAGCGCGAGCGCGTGCCAGGCGGTGAGCGCCGGAATGCCGAGGCAGGCGCCGGCGGCAAAGTCGGTGTGCGGCGGCAGCGGCACCGCCTGCGCCGACGGCAGCACGATGTATTCGGCGGCAGTGCCGAACGGCCGTTTCCACTGGCCGTTCCAGGTCCACACCCGCTCGCCCACGCGCGACGGCGGCAGGCCCTCGCCCACCTGGTCGATCTCGCCCGCGCCGTCGCTGTGCGGGATCACGCGCGGAAAGGCGATCTTGCGCGCGGTGCCGGCGCGGCTCTTCACGTCGGACGGATTGACGCCGGAAGTCGCCAGCCGCACGCGCACCTCGCCCGGCCCGGGCCGCGGCGTTTCCATCTCGCCGACCGTGAGCACCTCGGCGGCCGCGCCGTTCTTTTCGTACCAAGCTGCGCGCATGATCACTCCTTTGCACCGCGTGATGCGTTTCGCCGCTACACGCCATCCTACAATTCCCGCGCCGCATTCGGTGAACAAACCACCTGCGCAGTTGCGCGCGACACGCGAACCGGTCAAGCTCGCGGCGAGCGCGCCGGGGGGACGAGGCGGGCGACCTCTCCCGTGGCGCAGGAGCACGGGAGCACGTCATGAACAAGCGCTTCACCTACTGGATCATCGGCGGGCTGATCCTCGGCGCCGTCGTCGGCTACATCCTCAACAACACGATCGCCGACCCGAAGACCGCCGCGATCGTCGCCGGCTATTTCTCCCTCATCACCGACCTGTTCCTGCGCCTGATCAAGATGATCATCGCGCCGCTGGTGATCTCGATGCTGATCGTCGGCATCGCCCACATGGGCGACCTCGACGCGATCGGGCGCATCGGCCTCAAGGCCATGGCCTGGTTTCTCTCCGCCTCGCTGGTCTCGCTCGCGTTCGGCCTCATCATGGTCAACCTGCTGCGCCCGGGCGACAACCTCAACCTGCCGCTGCCCGACGTCGGCACCGCGACCAACCTCAAGGTGTCCGCGCTCTCGCTCAAGGAGTTCGTCACTCATCTGGTGCCGCGCTCGATCGTCGAGGCGATGGCCAACAACGAAATCCTGCAGATCGTGGTGTTCGCGATCTTCGCCGGGATCGCGGTCACGTCGCTCGGTGAAAAGGGCAAGCAGATTGTTGCCCTCGCCGACGAGCTTGCCCACGTGATGCTCAAGATCACTAACTACGTCATGCTGACCGCGCCGCTCGCGGTGTTCGCCGCTGTCGCCGCCACGGTGACCACCCAGGGCCTGAGCATCCTGCTCACCTACGGCAAGTTCATGGGTCAGTTCTATCTCTGCCTCGTGCTGCTGTGGGTGATCCTGATCCTGGCCGGATCGGTGTTCATCGGTCCTCGGGTGATCACCTTGCTGCGCTTCATCCGCGAGCCGTTCATACTGGCGTTCTCGACCTCGAGCTCGGAGGCCGCCTATCCCAAGACGGTCGAGCAGCTCGAACGCTTCGGCGTGTCGAACCGCATCGTCAGCTTCGTGCTGCCGCTCGGCTACTCGTTCAACCTCGACGGCACCATGATGTACTGCACCTTCGCGACCATGTTCATCGCGCAGGCCTACGGCATCGACCTGCCGATGAGCACGCAGATCGCCATGCTGCTGCTCCTGATGCTCACTTCGAAGGGCATGGCGGGCGTGCCGCGCGCCTCGCTGGTGGTGATCGCGGCGACGCTTTCGCAGTTCAACGTTCCGGAGGCGGGCCTGCTGCTGATCATCGGCATCGACCAGTTCCTCGACATGGGCCGCAGCGCGACCAACGTCGTCGGCAACTCGATCGCCACCGTCGTGGTCGGCAAATGGGAGGGCGAGTACGACCCGACCCATGTGCACGAGCCGCTGGAGGAGGAAGCCGTCCCGGCGGTGGCGGCGGAGTGAGGAGCGCCGCCATGACCACGTTTGTGGGGCTTCGGTTCCCGCCGGCGCTGGCGGCCGCAATGCTGGTCGCCTCCGCTCTTATGGCGGCGGCGCAGGAGCAGGAGCAGCCGGTCGGCAAATTGACCGGCACGCTCGCCAAGGTGAACGGCAGCGGCACGATCGCGCTCGGCTATCGCGAGGCGTCGTTCCCGTTCTCCTATCTCGGGCCCGGCAACCAGCCGATGGGGTATTCGATCGACCTCTGCCAGGCGATCGTCGACGAGATCGGCCGCGAGATCGACAAGACGCTCAAGGTCGCCTACGTGCCGGTGACCTCGGAGACGCGCATTCAAGCGGTCGTCTCCGGCAAAGCCGACCTGGAATGCGGGTCGACCACCAACAACGCCGAGCGCTCGAAGCAGGTCGCCTTCTCGCCGATCATGTTCGTGACCGGCACCAAGCTGATGGTCAAGCGGACCTCGCCCATCAGGTCCTACCGGGATCTCAAGGGCAAGGTGGTGGTGGTGACCGCCGGCACCACCAACGAGCAGGCGCTCAAACGGCTCAACGATAAATTCCAGCTCGGCGCCAATATCATCTCGGCGCGCGACCACGACGAGTCCTTCAGCTTGGTGGTCGCCGGCAAGGCCGACGCCTTCGCCACCGACGACATTCTGCTCTACGGGCTGATCGCCCATCACAATGCGCAACGCGACCTGATCGTGGTCGGCGATTTTCTGTCGTACGATCCGTACGGGATCATGTTCCGCAAGGACGACCCGCAGCTCAACGACGTGGTGGTGCGCACGTTCCAGCAGCTCGCCGAGAGCCGCGACCTGGTACTGACCTATGACAGATGGTTCGTGCGCAAGACGCCGACCGGCGAGCGCATCAACCTGCCGATGGGCCCGCAGCTCGAGGAAATCTTCCACGTGCTCGGCGTGGTGGATTAGGCGCGTGTGCTTCGCTTCGCGAAACAAACAAAACCGTCATCCTCTGATGTCCGTTAAGTCAAGAGGCGGACGTGGTTATTTTTTCACGCACGGAACGGCGTGTGAGCACGTCGTAGCCGGTGCATTGGGTCTGGGAGCGGGCGTAGCTGCGAC
>Ga0213881_10000142_pt1 | contig 58466 bp, 48 predicted proteins | sample BarmaccoBMER_R08_FD_160104 | JGI IMG/M metagenome (GOLD analysis project Ga0213881, IMG submission 160104) | Barbacenia macrantha exposed rock microbial communities from rupestrian grasslands, the National Park of Serra do Cipo, Brazil - ER_R08 ...
CTCGCACCGCGCCTTCTGCCCCACTGCCACCCGCCTTCTGCCCCCAGCTCGCCCCGCTCGCACCCGCCCTCTGCCCCCGCCCTCTGCCGCCGCTCGCACCCGCCCTCTGCCCCCGCTCGCACGCGCCCTCTGCCCCCGCTCGCCCGCTCGCACGCGCCCTCTGCCCCCGCTCGCACCCGCCTTCTGCCGCAGCTCGCCCCGCCGCTGCCGCCGATTGCGTGGCACATATCCTGACATATCCGGTACTGAGCGTGAAGGCTAGGGTCTGTCACCTGCGGGGAGGCACGTGGCAAGTCTGCAGATCAGGGGCGCGTAGTCGCGCCGTTGCCGGATTGCCCTGAATGTCCGGCAAACTCCCGAACGGGAAGCGGATTAAGAGGGAAAATCGGTGCTGCGCGGAAATTCAGTGTACGAATACGGCCGATAAATTTCCGTGTAGCACACAATTTCCGTGCTATATGGAGGCGAAGGCAAAGATCTGAGCCGACCTGCGCCCGAGCGACGGCACCAGTGGCACACCCTGGCGGGCTCGACTGGTGCCATTGGCACGCTGAGGGCCCTGCATCTTCAAGCTCTATATGTGCAGAGCTCAGCCGCCGATTGCCGCTTCTACCAGGCGCATACGGCGACCCGGGACGATCGGCAGCGCCTCATGTCCGGAATGTTCCGTTGCAACCGGCGATCCGTTGGAAACAAAGGGTCCCGCGGAAGGTTAGGCGCCGGAAACCGGCGCCTAACCTTCCGCAAAGCCCCAATCTTCCACGGTATCGGGCCAGTTCCACATGTACGACCGCTGACATATACGCATAAATGCGCATATTTCGGGGACCGTAAAACGCGCAGGCGCCGCCCGGGCACGAACGCCGGAGCACGAACGCCGGAGCACAGACGCGGGGCGCTGGGCGGGAGTTGGGACGGGTTAACCTCACAGGTGGAGGACTTGCTCGGCGTTGCCGGAGGCGATCTTGGCGACGTCGGCCGGGTCGAGGGGGAGGGCGTCAAGCAGGGCGCGGCCTTCGGTGTTGGAGCCGAACGGGTAGTCCACGCTGAACATCACCCGGTCGACGCCGAGCACCTCGATGGCGCACATGACCGGCGGCAGCGTGAACAGCCCGCTGGTGGTCACCCACACGTGGCGCAGGAAGTATTCGGACGGCGAAAGCCTGGCCTGCGGCAACGGCAGCATCGCGTCGATGCGGGCCAGCATGAACGGCAGCATCTCGCCGCAGTGGCCGACGATCAGGCGCAGCCTCGGATGCCGGTCGAATACGCCCGTGGCGATCATCCGTAGCACGTGCAGGCCGGCTTCCGCGTGCCAGCCCCACGCGCCGGTGGCGAGCCGCCCCGCCACCGCCGAAGGCAGCCCGCTATAGAGCACCGAACGCAACGCCGCCGGCGGCGGCGCGGGATGCAGGTACAGCGGCACGTCGAGCCGCTCGAACCGGGACAGGAGAACTTCGAAACGCGTGTCATCGAGGAACGCGTCATTGGAGCCGAGCGTGCTGTTCACCATCGCGCCGAGGAAACCCAGCTCGGTGCAGGCGCGTTCGAGTTCGTCCGCGGCCGCCGAGGCGTCCCCGGTCGGCAGCGTCGCGAAGCCGCCGAACCGGTCCGGATGCGAACGCACCGCCGCCGCGAGCATGTCGTTGGCCTCGCGCGCCCGGGCCAGCGCGGACTCCCCCGCGAGTCCCTGCGCGGCCGGCGCGACATGCGAGACGACCTGGAAGTCGATCCCGCAGGCGTCCATGTCGGCGAGCCGTTTCAAACCGAGGTCGCGCAGGTCGTGATCGGTCTGCGGCCCCCAGAACGCCAGCGTGCCGGTGCCGGGCGCCGGGGCCAGGGCGGGGGTCCAGAAATGCTCTTCGAGGGCGATGATCCGCATCCAGACATTGTCCCGCGCCGCCGCGCGACGGCTGCCGCCCGCGCGACGGCTGCCGCCCGCACGGTCAGATCCGCGTGAAGTCCATATACCAGTTCGTCTCCCACGTCCTGCCGTCGTCGTCGGAGTAGGCCTGCTCCCACCGGCACCGGTCCGGCCCGAACACCGACCACAGGAACCGGCACGGCACCTGGACCCCGTCGAGCGTGTCCGCACCGAAGAACTCGCCCGCCCCATCAGCAAACCGGCCAGCCATCGGCGGATCCATCACGGTGCTGCGACTGGTGATCCAGTAGATGGCCCAGGAATCCTCCTCCGGGTTGTACAGCCGCAGCGACATGGCGTGGTATCCGTGCTCGGCGAACTCGCCCTCGTCTATGTTGCCGGCCCCGCCGAGGATCGGCCGGCACGTCGTCCGGGTGGTGAACTCCCCCCATTCATCGTCACCCGCCAGCCGCGTCCTCAGATACCGGTGCGCGACCTGCCAGCTCCCGTGAAAGAAGTCGAAGTCTCGCGCGCTCATCCGGTCCACCCGTCCGGAATCGCGTCGGCCAGGTATCCGTCCAGGTCCGCCACGTCCGGCACCAGCATGTGCCGGACCCAGGCGTCCCGCTCGTGCTGGATCGGCGGAAGCTCCCACACACAGCCGATCCACGGCCGGTCCACAACCAGGAAATGCGTCGGATCATCGTCCGGGCACCCCAGCACCGGCTGCGCTGCCGCCGCCGCGCGCATGTGCAACACGTTGTCCCATACCCACGTGTAGGCGTTCAGGTAGGCCGCGCCATCCCCGCCCCGGTGCAGGACGACGAAGCCAGCCGCCGGCGTGCCGTCCGCCTCCGGCAGCAGCTTGGGCAAGGTCTCGAACGCCGCCGCTTCGATCTCCGGGGAGATCGAGGCGGTCTCGGATGTGACGTAATAACGCTTGAATTGCCGCCCGCCCGCCGCTATCGGCGGCAGGCTGGTCAGCAGCTTCTCCGTGAATGGCATGCCGGAAGGCTAGAGGCACTTCCCTGACATCTTCTGTCAGTGGAGTGCATCACAATAAGCCACATGCGCGCGAGCCGGCTGGTGACCATTCTTCTGCTGCTGCAGAGCCGCGGCCGGCTGACGGCCACCCAGCTCGCCGAGGAGCTGGAGGTTTCCGTCCGGACCATCTACCGCGACGTGGAGTCGCTGCACGCGGCGGGCATTCCGTTGTATGGCGACGCCGGGCACCGCGGCGGCTACCGGCTGCTGGATGGCTACCGGACCAGGCTGACCGGGCTCAGCCCGGACGAGGCCCGGGCGCTGTCCTTGTCCGGGCTGCCCGGCCCCGCCGCCGAACTGGGGCTCGGCTCGGTGCTCGCGGCCGCTCAGCTCAAGGTCCGCGCCGCGCTCCCGCCGGCCCTGGCCGAGCAGGTCGGCCAGGTCCAGTCCCGCTTCCACCTGGATGCCACTGGCTGGTACGCCACCGCGGATGAGACGCCGTTCCTGCCGGCCGTCGCGGACGCGGTCTGGCGCGGGCGCGCGCTCCGGCTGCGCTACCGCCGCTGGAAGGCGCCGACCGATGTCGACCGCCGCCTGGAACCCTATGGCCTGGTGCTCAAGGCCGGCCGCTGGTACCTGGTCGCCCGGCACACCGGCCCGCGACCGCGCACCTACCGCGTCGATCAGATCCTCGCCCTGGAGGTCCTGGACGAAGAGTTCGCCATCCCCGGCTCGTTCGACCTGGCCGCTTACTGGAAGACCAGCACGACCGAGTTCCTGGACCAGCTTCACCGCGCGGACGCCACCGTCCGTCTCACCGGAACAGCCATCGCCCGCCTGTCCGCCACCGCCGCCGAGGCGGCGGCCCGGACCGGTGTCCCCGATACCGACGGCCGGACCCGCGCGGTCCTACCGATCGAGTCGGTCGAGCACGCCTGCCGTGAGTTCCTGGCCCTGGGCCCCGAGATCGAGGTACTCGAACCGGCGGAGCTACGCGACCGGCTGGCCGCCGCGGCCCGTGCCACCGCCGCGCTCTACGAATAAAATCCACACTAACGAACGGCGGTGGTACCACCTCTGATAAGCCTCGGGGGGCCGGGGATGTGATGCGATGCCTGACCAGCCCACACGATGGATCCGGATCGGCCTGCTGGCCGCGGCCGGCGTGATTCTCATAACAGGCGCGACGGCAGCCGCGGTCGCCGTGACGGCCGCGGTGAGCCCTGCCCAGTCACGGCAGTACGTGGCGCTGTCCGGAGCGTGCGCGCTGGTCAGGCCGACCACCCTGGACAAGTACCTGCCCGGTGCGATAGGCGAATCGTCCGGCGGGCCGGCGCTCAAGTCCCTCCGTACGGCCCGGTGCCAGTGGCACCGGCTCAACGGCGGCCAGCCTCGCACGCTCTCGATGACGATGACCACCTTCGCGTCCGCCCCCGTCACTATTCCCAGCAACGGCCAGGCGGTCTCTTCCATCCAGCCCCGGTCAGTGTCGGTGTTCGGGACTATGTGGACCGATCCCCAGGCGATCAAGGAAGGCGCCAGGCTCAGCACCGTCGAAGGCCCGGTTGCCGGTCTCGGGGACAGCGCGAAGGCGATGCTCATGATCGTGACCCCGGCCGGATCCGGCCACCCCCGGCTCGACGGGGTGAGCCTCGACGTCGTGTCCGGCAACGCCGATATCTTCCTGAGCACGGCCGCCATACCGGCCGCGTTCATCCACGTTCCCCCGGCTGACGCCGCCCGGCAGTTCGGCTTGATCGCCATAGCCCACGACGTCCTGGCCGCCCTGTCGCAGAAGTAACGGGCTCAGGCGGCGATGGCTACCGTAATGCCGTCGACGCCGCTGGGGTGGGCCGCCTCGCCGAAGACCACCGCGTCGGCGCGGGCGGCCACCCGCAGCGGCTCGGCGATGACGTCCAGCAGCGCCGACGCCGCGGGATGGTGGGCCTGCAGCGTCAGCGCGCGCAGCCGCGCGGAGTTGCCGAGTTTCTCCCGGCTGCGTAGCACCCGGGTGGCGTCCAGGATCACGGCGAGCTGGTCGGCGGCGGACACGTCGGACACCCAGGCCGGATCGGCCGCCGGCCACGAAGTCACGTGCAGCGACGGCGCGCCCTCGTGGCGCCGGTAGAACCGCTGGTACATCTCCTCGGTGACGAACGGAGCGAAGGGCGCGAACAGCCCCAGCAGCACCCGGTACGTCTCCCACAGCGTCCAGCGGGTACCCGGATCCGACGCCACCTGGTCCTTGATCATCTCCAGGTACCTGTCGCAGTACACCGACCAGAACATCCGCGACGCCGCCTGATACGCCTGGGCGTACTCATACGACTCGAACGCCGCGGTCGCCTCGGCCACCGTGGCGGCCAGGTGCGACAGCACCCAGCGGTCGACCAGGGCGCGCTCATGGACCGGGGGCGGGCCGCCGTGGAGGCGCCCCTCCCCGAGGTTCATCGCCACGAACCGGCCCACGTTCCACAGCTTCACCGCGAACTTGCGCCCGGTCCTGACGTCCTTCTCGTTGTAGCGCAGGTCGGTGCCGCTGCGCGCCCTGGCCGCCCACAGCCGCAGCGCGTCCGCGCCGTACCGCTCCATCACATCCGAAGGCGAGTACCGCGCCGCCGAAACGTCTCGCTTGGACAGTTTGCGGCCCTGCTCGTTCAGCCCCCAGCCGGCGATCATCGCCGCACGCCAGGGCAGCCGCCCCAGCAGCAGTTCCGACTGCACGATCGTGTAGAACAGCCACGTCCGGATGATCTCGAACCCCTGTACCCGCACGGACATCGGATCGCCGTCCCAGCCGCAGTTGATCTGCGGGCTCAGCGAGGACGTCATCCATGTGTCCATCACGTCCTCGTCCGGCGTGAATTCAGGCGACCCGCACGAGGCACACGGCGCCCTTGGCTTGTCCACCAGCGGATCCACCGGAAGGTCCTCGAGGCTGGCCAGCACCGCCTCTCCGCATGAGGAGCAGAACCACACCGGGAACGGCACGCCGTAACGCCGCTGCCGGGAGATGTTCCAGTCCCATTTCAGCCCGTCGATCCAGTCCTCGAGCCGGTGCCGCATGAACGGCGGGATCCACTCGAGCTCCGCCGCCCTGGCCCGGAACCGGTCGGCGTTCTCCCGGATCGCGATGAACCACTGCGGCCTGATCTGGAACTCCACGGGCGTCTGGCACCGCTCGTGGACGCTCACCACGTGCCGGATCTGTCTGGCGCCGATCGCCGATTCAAGAGCAACCACGATGGCCTTGCGCGCATCGGCCAGCGTCAGCCCGGCGAACGGCCCGGCCGGCTCCCCCATCCGGCCGTCCGGCGTCACCACCATCCGCAGCGCCAGCCCATGGGCCAGCCGGTCGCGCCGCCAGCGCAGCACGTCCTCGCTGTCCCCGAACGTGCACATCATCATCAGCCCGGTCCCGTACTCCGGGTCCACCATGTCGTCGGCGAGCACCGGCACCTGGTAGCCGAACAGCGGCACCCGCGCGCTGGACAGCCCGGTGTACCGCGCGTCGTCCGGGTGGTGGTACAGCGCGACGCAGGCGGGCAGCAGCTCAGGACGGGTGGTGGCGATGGGCAGCGACTCACCACCCGGGCCGGTGAAGGTTACCGGGTAGAGCAATCCAGTACGTTCGTTATCTTCTAGGTCTGCCTGAGCCAGCGCCGTCCTGTCCTGCGGGCACCACAGCACCGGATCCTCGGCCCGCCGCATGTTTCCCAGCTCGTGATGCTTGATGAAGGCGGCCTGGGCGGTCCGCTGGCAGCGCGCGTCGATCGTCGAGTAGCGCAGCGACCAGTCGACCGACAGGCCGAGGCGGCGCCACAGCTCCTCGTACACCGCGCCGACCCGCCGGGTCTCGGCCAGGCACAGCTCGACGAACTCCGCACGCGGCATGCCGGCGGCACTGACCCCATGCGCCTGCTCGACGAACCGCTCGGTGGGCAGGCCGTTGTCGTCGAAGCCCATCGGGTAGAACACCCGCTCGCCGCGCATGCGGCGGTAGCGCACGATGAAGTCCGGCTGCGAGTAGCTCATCGCGTGCCCGACGTGCAGGTGGTCCGCGGATACATAGGCCGGCGGCGTGTCGACGCTGAAAGCCTGGCCATCGCCGGGCACGTACCGGTACACGTCGGCGGATTCCCAGAGTTCCCGGGCCGCCGCTTCCACGCTCAGGTGGTCGTAACTCGCGGACTCCATGGAACCCATTTTTCACGAACGGACGGTGGCTCAACCATTGGTTAAATGCCAACCCGAACCATGGGGGGAGCCGCGGCGTCTTAGTCTTAGCGGGCTGGGTATCTCCCAGTGGGAAGGAACGCTGTCAGCTATGCCGTCGCCGAGACCTGAGGTCGCTGACCTGCTCGACGTGACCGTGCCATCCGGCGGCACGGTCATTGTCGCCAGCGACCTGCACCTGCCACCGGTGCGGACCGACGTGTCCGGGCGGTCATGCGCCACGCTGGTGGAGCGCCTGACATCGGAGACAGAGTCCGCGGGCGCCGAGCCGCTGACCGTGGTCCTGGCCGGCGACGTGGTCGAGTTGCTCGGCTTCAGCGAGGCGACGGCCACCGACATCCTGCGCGCGCACGAGGATCTGTGCGCCGCGCTGCTCGCGGTGACCCAGCGCGGCGGCCAGGTCATCTACGTGATCGGCAACCATGACGGCGATCTGGCCTGGGATGTGAAGGCGGCCGACGCGATCTGGGAGCTGACCGGCGCCCGGCTGTGCCTGGAGGCGGACCTGGTGCTGCCCGGCGGCCGCAAGGTGCGCGTCGAGCACGGCCACCAGCTCGACCCGTACAACTGCTTCCACGACGCGCGGAACTCACTCGACACGCCGATCGGGCATCACATCGTGCGGGAGGTGATCCCGCGGATCGAGTGGCTGGGGCGTGGCTGGGTCGACGGGGCGCACGAGATGGCCGATCCGACGGACTTCCCGTCCTTCGTCGGGTCACGGCTGGTGTACCGCAAGCTGATACGGCACCTGTGGTGGCTCATCGTCATCCCGCTCGCGCTGCTGATCCTGGTGCGGATCCCCTGGTACTCCGATGTCCGGTCGCGGTACCCGGACACCGGGGTGTGGATCCACGGCGGGGTGATCCTCGGCTACGGGGCGCTGGTCGACCTGGTGGTGGTCGTCGCGCTGGTGGCGATCATGGCCCGGCGGGCGTGGCTGTCCATCTCGGCGCTGGCGCTGGACGAGCGGGGGTACGGGCAGAACAAGGCGGCCCGGCAGCGGGCCGTTGATCTCGTGAGCGACGGCTACCAGGGCTTCGTGTCCGGGCACACGCACCATCCCGAGCTGCGGGCCACCGGGTCCGGTTTCTACGCGAACTCGGGGTCGTGCACATCGGTGGTGGAGGCGCTGGGCGGCCGGCTCGGGCTACCCCCGGCGTACGTGCGGACCCAGCAGATCTGCTGGGTGGAACTGACCGGTACCGGGGTCAGCCTGATGTCGGCGCGGGTCGAACTGCCGGGCGCGACCCGGATGGAGCGGTTCGCCGCTCGCGGCCGGAATCCGCATGCCCAGCTGCCGCAACGGGTCGGCTGGTGGCCGTCCGGCACCGACTGGCCGCCCCCGGAGAAACCGTCCCGCCGCGCTAGCGACGCCGGGCCAGCAGCTTCCGTTCCTGGTACAGGGTCCCGGCCAGGCTGACGGCGAGAAAGCCGCCGCCCAGCGCGTAGCCGGCGCCAACACGGCGCGACACCGATGATCGCCCAGACCACCCACAACCAGGCACCAGGCACCAGGCACCAGTTGCCACGCACCAGGCGCTTGGCGCTTCTTGCTGTTATCAGCGGTATAGCGGTTATGTCTACGGCGGCTGCCTGGCGACGCGGAAGGAAAGAGCCTCCCGGAAGCTTGGGCGCCGGTTTCCGGCGCCCTTTCCTCCGGGAGGCTCTTATGTTCCACGAGCTGGCGGTGGCATGTGCCTGTTATGTGGCGATACGCGCAATTCGCCAAGACCGACCAGAGCATTTCAGCGAGCTACCGGACCCCGCGGCCCGCCGCTTCTTGCTGTTATCAACGGCTCACCCATGGCGGCCAACGCTTCTTGCTGTTATCGCCGGGCCCCAGGGCCGGCCCTGGGGCTATCGCAGAGCGCCGGCCCTGGGGGCTGTCGCTCAGCGCCGGCCCGGCGGCGGCAAGTTATCGCTCCGCGGCGGCCTCTTCCACGGTCAGTTCGGCGGCCGGGTCGGCTTCGAGGCGCTCGTCCGGGATTGGCGTGCCGCTGCGGACCGACTTGCCGTAGGTGCCCTTGGCGATCCGGTCCAGGGCCCGTTCGATGGCGTCCAGCCGGTCCCGCAGGTTCTCGGCGATGGCGTCGTCCATTCCCTCGGCGGTCAGGGGCTGCGCCACGTCAGCGATGTCACCCGTCACGCCTTCCTGCTCGCGGTCTTCTTCAGCGGCTTCCTGCGTCTGGCTCAGGAGGCTCTGCACTTCAGCGCGTTCTGCCTCCAGCAAGGCGCGGGCTCGTTGCTCGTCCATTCCGGTCAGCCTCCCCTGTCGTGTCACCCGTCACCATATGCCCATCAGCGGTTGATCCATCCCCGGGCGGGTGGTTCAGCCGTTCGCCCGGCGGGTAGGGCGGGTCACACTCCCGGGAACCGCCGCGCAGGAGGGTGACTGATGACCGGCTACTTCGGGCCTGGCGAGCCCAGCCCATTCGACGACTTCCTCGGCCATTTCTTCGGCACGGGCGCGCCGCGTCGGGCCGGCCAGCGGATCGATATCACCCGGCTGATGAGCGGGCCGGCCCGGGAACTGGTGGCGGCCGCGGCGACGCAGGCCGCCGAATGGGGCGGAGCCGATCTGGATACCGAGCACCTGCTGTGGGCCGCCGCCAAGCTGGAACCCACCCGCCAGCTGCTTGCCCGCGCCGGAGCCGACCCGGACGCGCTGGCCCGCGAGATCGAGCAGCAGGTCCCCCACGAGCAGAGCCGCACCGAGCCGCCGGCGCTCACGCCGGCCGCGAAGCGCGCCCTGCTGGACTCACACCGGATCTCGCGCGCGCTCGGTTCCTCCTACATCGGTCCCGAGCACATCCTGCTGGCGCTCGCGGTCAACCCCGAGTCCGGCGCCGGCCGGATGATGTCCGGCGCGCGGCTCACGCCCGAGGCATTTCAGCGCGCCCTCGCCGGCCAGGGCGCGCCTCCCGGGCGCGGCGCGCCTCCCGGCCAGCAGCGGCCGCCGAGCACTCCCACGCTGGACAGCTTCGGCCGCGACCTCACCGCACTGGCCAGGGAAGGCCGGATCGACCCGGTCATCGGCCGGAACGAGCAGATCGAGCAGACGGTCGAGGTGCTGTCGCGGCGGACGAAGAACAACCCGGTGCTGATCGGTGAGGCCGGAGTGGGCAAGACGGCGATCGTGGAGGGCATCGCGCAGCGGATCGTGGACGACGACGTGCCGGCGACCCTGGCGGGCAAGCGGGTCATCCAGGTGGACCTGTCCGGCGTGGTGGCCGGCACCAGGTACCGGGGCGACTTCGAGGAGCGGATGAAGCGGATCATCGACGAGATCGGCGACCACGCGGACGATCTGGTGATCTTCATCGACGAGCTGCACACCGTGATGGGTGCGGGCGGCAGCGGCGAAGGCGGGATGGACGCATCCAACATGCTCAAGCCGGCGCTGGCCCGCGGCGAGCTGCACATCATCGGCGCTACCACGCTGGATGAATACCGCAAGAACATCGAGAAGGACGCCGCGCTGGCCCGGCGGTTCCAGCCGATCATCGTGCCCGAGCCGGCCGTGGCGGACACGGTCGAGATCCTGCGCGGGCTGCGCGACCGCTACGAGGCTCATCACCAGGTGCGGTACACCGACGAGGCGCTGGTCGCGGCAGCCGAACTGTCCGACCGCTACATCACCGACCGGTACCTTCCCGACAAGGCGATCGACCTGATCGACCAGGCCGGCGCCCGGGTCCGGCTCCGCACCAAGACCCCCGGCACCGACCTGCGCAACCTGGAGCGGGAGGCCGACCAGCTGCAGCGGGACAAGGATCAGGCGGTCGCGAGCGAGGATTACGAGCGCGCGGCGCAGCTCAAGGAGCGCGTCAACCAGCTCCGGGAACGGATCGCCAGCTTCAGCGGCGGGACGTCCGAGGTTCCCGAGGTCACCGTGAACGACATCGCCGACGTGGTGTCGCGGGCTACCGGAATACCTGTCAGCCAGCTCACCGAGGAAGAAAAGGACCGGCTGCTGCGCCTGGAGGAGCACCTCCACCAGCGGGTCATCGGCCAGGATGAGGCGGTTGCCGCGGTCGCCGAGGCGGTACGGCGGGCCCGCTCCGGACTCGGCGATCCCGGCCGGCCGACCGGAAGCTTCCTGTTTCTCGGCCCCACCGGCGTCGGCAAGACCGAACTGGCCCGCACCCTGGCCGAGGCTCTGTTCGGCGACGAGAGCCGGATGATCCGGCTGGACATGAGCGAGTTCTCCGAGCGCCACACGGTGAGCCGCATGGTCGGCGCGCCGCCCGGATACGTCGGCTACGAGGAGGCCGGGCAGCTTACCGAGGCGGTCCGCCGGCGTCCGTACTCGGTCGTCCTGCTGGACGAGATCGAGAAGGCGCATCCGGATGTGTTCAACATCCTGCTCCAGGTCCTCGAGGATGGCCGCCTGACCGACGGCCAGGGCCGGACCGTGGACTTCCGGAACACGGTCCTGATCATGACCAGCAACATCGGCTCAGACCTCATCGCGCGGTCTGGCGACAGCTTCGGGTTCACCGGCACCGCCTCCGCCTCCCGCCAGGGCGGCGCGATCCAGGAGCAGCTCATGCGACGGCTGCGGGAGTCCTTCCGGCCCGAGTTCCTCAACCGGATAGACGAGATCATCATCTTCCGTCAGCTCGGCCGTGAGCAGCTCCGCCAGATCACCGAGCTGCTACTGGACGAGACCCGCCGCAAGCTGCATGCCCAGGGGGTGAAGCTGGAGTTCAGCCCCGCCGCGGTGGGCTGGGTCGCCGAGCGCGGCTACCAGCCAGAGTTCGGCGCTCGCCCGATGCGCCGCACCATCCAGCGCGAGGTGGACAACAGGCTTTCCCGGATGCTTCTCGATGGCGCCATCCAGCGCGGCCAGGAAGTCCGGGTCGACGCGTCCGGCGGTCAGCTGGCCTTCGATGTTACCGGCTGATCCTCGCGGCTAGACTCGCGAGGGTGAACATCCCGGCCGTCGAGATCTCCGGACTCATCAAGCGGTACGGCCAGATAACGGCGGTGGACGGGCTGACGCTGACCGCGGCCCGCGGCGCGGTCACCGCCATCCTCGGTCCCAACGGCGCCGGCAAGACCTCCACCATCGAAATCTGTGAGGGCTACCGCAGGCCGGATCTCGGCACGATACGCGTGCTCGGCATGGAACCGGGCAGCGGTGCGCTGCGGCCCAGGGTCGGCGTCATGCTCCAGTCCGGCGGCATCCCGCCCGCCGTGCCCGCGGCGGAGTTCCTCACCCTGCTCAGCCGTTTTCATGCCCACCCGATGGACCCGGTCGCGCTGCTGGACATGGTCGGCCTCACGCCGGTGGCCCGCACCCCGTACAAGCGACTGTCCGGGGGCCAGCAGCAGCGGCTGTCGCTGGCCGCGGCCATTGTCGGCCGGCCGGAGCTGGTCTTCCTCGACGAACCCACGGCCGGCATGGATCCGCAGGCCAGGCACGCCACCTGGGAGCTCATCACCGCTCTGCGCGCGGCCGGGGTCAGCGTCATCCTGACTACCCACTTCATGGATGAAGCCGAACGGCTGTCCGATCACGTGGCCATCATCGATCACGGCCGCATGGTGGCCGAAGGAACCCCCGGTGAACTGACCGGGAGCGCCGGTCAGCTCCGGTTCCGGGCCGATCCGGGGCTGGATCTGGACGGGCTTGTGGCCGCGCTGCCGCCCGGCAGCGCCGCCAAGGAGTCGCCGGCCGGACATTATGTGATAGAGGTCATCCGCGGCGGCGTGGATCCCACCCTGCTCGCGACCGTGACGGCCTGGTGCGCCGAGCGGGGCGTGCTGGCCAACAGCCTGCGCATCGAGAGCCGCACCCTGGAAGACGTCTTCCTCGAACTCACCGGACGGGAGCTGCGCACGTGACCCCCGCTCTGGAACTACAGCCAGCCCCGGGCGCCGCGCCGGTCTCGCGGATGATCGCGGCCCAGGCGGCAGCGGAGACGAGGAGCCTGCTCCGCAACGGCGAACAGCTCCTGCTCACGCTCATCATCCCGCTGCTGCTGCTGGCCGCGTTCAGCCTCGAACCGCTGGTGAGCTTCGGCGGCGGTATCAGCCGTATCGACTTCATGACTCCCGGTGTCATGGCGCTCGCGGTGATGTCGACCGCGTTCACCAGCCAGGCGATCGCCACCGGCTTCGAGCGCAGGTACGGAGTGCTGAAGCGGCTCGGCGCCACTCCCCTGTCCCGCGGCGGCCTGATCACCGCCAAGACCACGACGGTCATCGCGGTGGAGCTGCTCCAGGTCGTCCTGATCGTGGTGGTCGGGCTGATCATCGGCTGGCGGCCGCACGCCAGCCTGGCCGCGATCGTCGTCGTCCCGCTGCTGATCGCGCTGGGCACCGCCGCGTTCAGCGGCCTGGCGCTGGCCATGGCGGGCGCGCTGCGGGCCGAGGCGACGCTGGCCGCGGCCAACCTGGTCTACATCGTGCTGCTCGGCGTGGGCGGGGTGATCTTCCCGCTGACCAAGTTCCCGGCCGGCGCCCGGCACTTCTTCGAGCTGCTGCCCACCGGGGCACTGTCCACCGGCCTGCGCAGTGTGCTGGCGTATCACGTGCAGTTCCCGGTGGGCAACGCCGTCACGCTGCTGGTCTGGGCGGTTGCCATGATCGCGGTAGCGGCACGCGTCTTCAGATGGGAGTAGCTCCCGAAACCGCACGATCGCGATGGATGGCCCCCACCACGCTGCCCGCGGCGCTGGTGCTCACCGGCGTGGTGTCGGTCCAGTTCGGGGCCGGGGTCGCGGACAAGCTGTTCGGCACGGTATCCCCCGCGTCGGTGACGACGTTGCGGCTGTGGTCGGCCGCCCTGGTGATGCTGATCTTCGGAGGGCGAAGCGCCGTCCGGAGCGCCGCCGATATCGCGCGGCGGAAGGCGTGGCTGGATGCTGCCACCACAATTTCGTTCGGTGTGACCCTGGGGGTCATGAATTTCTCGATCTACCAGGCCTTTGCCAGAATCCCGCTCGGGGTGGCGGTCACCATCGAGTTCCTCGGGCCGCTGACGGTGAGCGTGGCGAGCTCGCGGCATCGCTGGGACCTGTTGTGGGCGGCGCTCGGCGCGCTGGGGGTGGTACTGCTGACCGGCGCGACCGGCCGCCATGTCAGCCTGGCCGGCGTGGGCTGGGCGGCGCTGGCCGGCGCCTGCTGGGCCGCCTACATCCTGCTGTCCCGAGCGAACGGGCGGCGGTTTCCCGGACCGGCCGGGCTGGTCATGGCCATGGTGGTCGCGGCGCTGGTGGTCACCCCGCCCGGGGTAACGGCCGGCGTGGGCAGCCGGTCGATGTTCCGGGCGCCAGTGCTGGCCGAGGGCGCCGCGATCGGCGTGCTGTCCTCGGTCGTGCCGTACTGGCTCGAACTCGAGGTGCTTCGGCGGATACCGGCCCGGGTATTCGGGGTGTGGATGAGCCTCGAGCCCGCGGTGGCGGCGCTGATCGGCCTGGTCATGCTGGGCCAGCACCTGAGCGTGGTCGAATGGTTCGCGATCGTCTGCGTGATCGTCGCGTGCGCCGGGTCGGCCCGGAGCGCATGAAAGTTTCCGGGAGGTGAGACCCGGCTTCCGACCGTGACCTGCGGAGCCGCCGCGGCGATCCGGCGCGCACGTGACTGCTGGTTATCCCGGCCATACGATCCGGCGTTATCTGCCATGTGAGCTGGAGGATGGCCTGTGCGTAAGACGAGGATGCAACTGCCCGGCCTGTCCGTCGTCCTGGCCGGTATCGCGGTCGGCACCCTGGCGGCCTGTAGCGGGGCGCCCGCTTACTCATCGTCGAAGCCACAGCCCGCCACCAGCGTCACCGGCGGCAACCCGGCATCCAGCTCGAATCCCCGCACGATCACGGCGTCGACCACGTATTGCTCCCGCGTGCCCCCGTCGCTGATCCAGAGCACCCTCGGGCTGGCGGTCGGCAAGCAGCAGCCGGTCATCGAAGGTCCGGTGGCGGTGTGCGCGTACACCGGCAGGTACGAGGTACTGGTCCGGTATCAGGTGAACGAGAACGCCGCCCAGTTCAGCCAGGACAAGAAGTCGATGACCAGCCTGCACCAGACCGTGGCGACGATAACGGGCCTGGGCGACAGCGCGTTCTCCGCCACCCTGCGCACGGGTTCGCCGGCCACCCTCACCCTCGCCGCGCGCAAGGGCACGGTCGCGATCTTCGTCACCTCGCCGGCCTCGCTGGCCAGCGAGCGCGCCCTGATGACGATCCTCCTGAACCAGCTCTGAGGATCCATTACCTCGTCCCGTCCGGGTCGATGAGCACCACCTCGGTGGCTGGATCGTGCGGGACGCCGGGCTTGCCGCTGACAACGTAGGCGGCCCGCTCCGGCGCGCCGTCGCGGCCGAAGAATTCGTCCTCCAGCCTCATGTAGTCCAGCCACAGATCTCGCCGCTCCTCGCCGTCCCTGGCGATACCACGACGCAGTCGCTCCTGCCGCGGGGTCTCGACCCACAGCGCGAGGGTAAGGTCATCGGCGATGGCGCGGCGGGATGAGCCGATGCCTTCGACGATGACCACGTCGGCCGGGGGTACCTCTGTCCAGCCGTCCAGGCCTTGACCAAGCGGGTCACCGGCCCAGTCCCGAACGCGGTACCGGGCCGCGCGGCCGGCCAGCAGCGGCCGGAGCGCTTCGTGTTCCAGCCGAGGCCACCAGCCTTCGATATCCCGCCAGTACAGGAAGTCGTCCACCTCGACGATAGGCGCGCCGCCGCAGGCCGCGGCCAGGCCACGGGCCACGGTTGACTTGCCGGCTCCACCACGCCCGTCCACCGCGACAAGCCGGGCCGGGTGCTGGCTCGGGCGCGCCCGGACCTGTCCGGCCAGCCACTCCAGCGTCATCACGAGTTCCGCCACAGCCTCACCCTCCCATGGCCCCGTCCCCTGCACCGCTTGCACCCGCGCCAGGCGAGGGGCGGACCTGCGGGCGGGGGGCCTACCATGGGTGCGTGCCCGACGTGCGTGACCTTCTGCAGCCTGTGCTGTCCCCTACGCTCCCGCAGCTACGGCGGCTCGCGCTGGCCGGGATCGTCGCCAACACGGTGATCATGTCGACCGGCGCCGCGGTGCGGCTCAGCTCCTCCGGGCTTGGCTGCCCGGACTGGCCGAGGTGCAGCCAGGCGGACGTCGTCGCCAGCCGCAACGCCGGACAGACCCTGCTGAACACCTGGATCGAATTCGGTAACCGCCTGCTGAACTTCCCGCTGGTCGTCATCGCCGCCCTCATCCTGATCGCGGCCTGGCGCTACGTGCCCCGGCGGCGAGACCTGATCTGGCTGGCCGCGATACAGCCGCTCGGTGTGATCGCCCAGGCAATCGTCGGCGGCATCCTGGTGCTGGCCAGGCTGAACCCGGCTCTGGTGACCGTCCATTTCCTGCTGTCGGTCAGCATCGTGGCCGCGGCCGTTTTGCTGTATGCCCGGTGCACGGAATGGGACTCTCCGCCGGCCCGGCGTGACCTGCGGGCGCTGTCGGCGCTGCTGGTGGCGGTCACCGTGGTGATGCTCGCCGCCGGAACCTTGGTCACCGGCACCGGCCCGCTGGCCGGACACGCCGATACGCCCCGGTACCACCTGCCACTGGAGGGCGTCACTCAGTTGCACGCCGATATCGGCTGGCTGATGGCGGGCCTGGCGGTCGCCCTGGTGCTGGGGATCCGGCTGTCCGGAGCCGGTCCGCGGGCGACGCGAGCAGGCTGGGTGGTGGTAGCCGGGCTTGGCGTCCAGGGCACGCTCGGCTACGTGCAGTACTTCAGCCATCTGCCCGCCGGGCTGGTATGGGTGCATGTGACCACCGCGGTCATGCTATGGGTCGCGGTCCTCTGGCTGTTCTTCACGCTCAGTGCTGGGGTCCGGCCGCTACGTGAGGCATCGGCCCTGGTCACTCCACTACCCCACGAGAGCAGGGAGCCTGTGGACCGATAGGCTCGGACCGTGAGCAATCAGTCCCAGCTTGACTGGTCGGCAACCGACAAGCGGGCGGTCGACCTCATCCGAGTCCTCGCGATGGACGCCGTTCAGAAGGCAGGAAACGGGCACCCTGGCACGGCCATGAGCCTGGCGCCCGCGGCCTATCTTCTCTACCAGCGCATCATGCGCCACGATCCAGCCGACCCGGCCTGGCCGGGCCGTGACCGTTTCGTACTATCTTGCGGACACTCCAGCCTGACCCTGTACATCCAGCTTTACCTGTCCGGGTACGGGCTGAGCCTGGATGACCTCAGATCACTCCGCACCTGGGGCAGCCTGACCCCGGGACACCCGGAGCACGGGCTGACCCCCGGAGTGGAGACGACCACCGGGCCGCTGGGCCAGGGCATCGCGAACGCGGTCGGCATGGCGATGGCGTCCCGGCGCGAGCGCGGCCTGCTGGACCCGGACGCGCCCGCCGGCCAGAGCCCGTTCGACCACCACATCTACTGCTTCGTGTCGGACGGCGACGTCGAGGAAGGCATCAGCCACGAGGCGTCCTCGCTGGCCGGTCACCAGGAGCTGGGCAACCTCATCGTGTTGTACGACGACAACAACATCTCGATCGAGGACAACACGAACATCGCCAAGTCCGAGGACGTCGGCGCGCGGTACGAGGCCTACGGCTGGCACGTGCAGCGGGTGGACTGGAGGGCGGGCGGCCACTACCACGAAGACGTGCAGGCGCTGTACGACGCGTTCCGCGCCGCGCGCGCGCAGACCGGCAAACCGAGCTTGATCGCGCTGCGGACGATCATCGGCTGGCCGGCGCCGAATAAGCAGGACACCGGCGCGGCGCACGGCGCGGCACTGGGCGCGGATGAGGTCGCGGCCACCAAGGAGATCCTGGGCTTCGACCCCGCGGTCGACTTCCCGGCCGAGGACGAGGTGCTGGCTCACGCCCGGCAGGCCGCCGAGCGCGGCAAGCAATTGCATGCCGAGTGGGAAGTCCAGTTCAGCGCCTGGGCCACCGCCAATACCGAACGTAAGGCGCTGTTCGACCGGCTGACCACGCGGACCCTGCCGGCCGGCTGGACAGACGCGCTGCCGCATTTCTCCCCCGACCCGAAGGGCATGGCCACCAGGAAGGCCTCCGGGCAGGTCCTGACCGCGCTGGCCAAGTCGCTGCCGGAGCTGTGGGGCGGTTCGGCGGACCTGGCCGAGAGCAACCTGACCACGATGGAGGGCGAGCCGTCCTTCATCCCCGAAGAACACCAGACCGCCATGTGGCCGGGCGGCAAGTACGGCCGCACGCTGCACTTCGGCATCCGCGAACACGCCATGGGCGCGATCTGCAACGGAATCGCGCTGCACGGCGGCACCCGGCCGTACGGCGGGACGTTCCTGGTGTTCAGCGACTACATGCGGCCCGCGGTGCGGCTCGCCTCGCTGATGGAACTGCCGGTCACGTTCGTATGGACACATGACTCGATCGGTCTCGGCGAGGACGGCCCGACCCACCAGCCGGTCGAGCACGTGTGGGCGCTGCGCGCCATCCCGGGCTTCAACGTGGTCCGGCCCGGCGACGCGAACGAGACGGTAGTCGCCTGGCGCACCATACTGGAGCGGGCTGAGCCAGCCGGCCTGTGCCTGACCAGGCAGGCTCTGCCGGTATTCGACCGGTCCGAGGGCTCGGGCCTGGCCTCGGCCGAGGGCGTGGCTCGCGGGGCATACGTGCTCGCCGAAGGGTCCGACGTCATCCTGATCGCCACCGGCAGCGAGGTCGCGATCGCCCTCGACGCGCGAGAGCAACTGGCCAGCGAGGGCGTCTCCGCGCGGGTCGTGTCGATGCCATGCGTCGAGTGGTTCGAAAAGCAGGACTCCGTCTACCGCAACGAGGTGTTGCCGCCGGACATCCGGGCACGTGTTTCGGTGGAAGCGGGCATTACACCGCCCTGGCGGATGTTTGTGGGAGATAGCGGTGCATCGGTGGGCGTCGACCACTTCGGCGCCTCAGCGGATTACCGGCGAATCTACGCCGAATTCGGTCTCACTGCTGACCGGGTGGCCGCCGTCGCCCATGATGTGCTTGGAAGGGAGTAACAGTGGCTGAGGACACACTTGCGCGGCTGTCGGCCGCAGGGGTATCGATCTGGCTGGACGACATCAGCCGTGACCGGCTCCGCACCGGCAACCTGCAATCTCTCATCGACGACTATCACGTGACCGGTGTCACGTCCAACCCGACGATTTTCGCGAACGCGCTGTCCAAGGGGTCGGCGTACGACGAGCAGATCGCCGACCTCACGGCTCGCGGCGTGACCATCGAAGAGGCGTCCCGCGCGATCACCACTTACGACATCAGGTGGGCCAGCGATGTGCTCCGCCCGGTCTACGACGCGACCGACGGAGTCGACGGCCGCGTGTCGATCGAGGTGGACCCGCGGCTCGCCCGGGACACCAAGAAGACCGCCGCCGAGGCCCGCGCGCTGTGGTGGCTGGTTGACCGGCCGAACGCCTTCGTCAAGATCCCGGCCACGGCCGAGGGGGTTCCGGCGATCACGCAGGCGCTGTCCGAGGGCATCAACATCAACGTGACGCTGATCTTCTCGCTACAGCGCTACGGCGATGTCATCGACGCCTACATGGCGGGCCTGGAGCAGGCCGCTGCCAACGGGCACGACCTGTCGAAGATCACCTCGGTAGCGTCGTTCTTCGTCAGCCGGGTGGACAGCGAGGTGGACCGCCGGCTGGACAAGATCGGGGCGCCGGAGGCGACGGCGCTGCGCGGCAAAGCCGCGATCGCCAACGCACGGCTGGCTTATGAGCTGTTCGAGCAGCGCTTCAGCGCGGACAATCCGCGCTGGGCCGCGCTGCGGGCGCAGGGCGCCAAGGTACAGCGGCCGCTGTGGGCCTCCACCTCGACGAAGGATCCGGCGTTTCCGGACACCATGTACGTGGTGGATCTAGTGGTGAAGGACACCGTCAACACCATGCCCGAGGGCACCATCAAGGCCACGGCCGATCACGGCCAGCTCCGCGGCGACACCGTGCACGGCACATACGACGAATCCCGTCAGGTGTTCGCCGACCTCGAGAAGCTCGGCATCTCCTACGACGATGTGGTACAGGTGCTCGAAGAGGAGGGCGTCTCGAAGTTCGCGGCCTCGTGGAGCGAGCTGCTCGAGACGATCAAGAAAGAGATGGGATACTGAGCCTTGACGGCCGAAACAGCGGGGCTCGCACCGGCCAATCCGGGAGTCATCGCCGGTCAGGCGGACTCGGCGGAGCCCAAGGCTAACCCGCTACGTGACCCGCGGGATCGCCGGATCCCGCGGGTAGCAGGACCGTGCGTGCTGGTGATGTTCGGGGTCACCGGCGACCTGGCCCGTAAGAAGCTCATGCCGGCGGTCTACGACCTGGCCAACCGCGGCCTGCTCCCGCCCGGGTTCTCGCTTGTCGGCTACGCCCGCCGGGACTGGGAGGATGAGGATTTCGCCCAGCTCACCTACGAGTCGGTCAAGCAGTACGCGCGCACGCCGTTCCGTGACACCGTGTGGCAGCAGTTGTCCGAGGGAGTCCGGTTCGTACAGGGCGACTTCGATGACGACGCCGCGTTCGACCGGCTGGCGAACTGCGTCCGCGAGCTGGATGAAGAACGCGGTACCGGCGGCAACTACGCGTTCTACCTCTCCATCCCGCCTAAATTCTTCCCGGTGGTGGTGCAGCAGCTCAAGCGTTCGGGCCTGGCCGACCCGGTGTCGTCCGAAGCGACCGGCGGACGCCGTCCGTGGCGCCGGGTGGTGATCGAGAAACCGTTCGGCCATGACCTGGCCAGCGCACGGGAGCTGAACGCGACGCTGGACGGCGTGTTCCCGCCGGAGTCGGTGTTCCGTATCGACCACTACCTCGGCAAGGAGACGGTGCAGAACATCCTCGCGCTGCGTTTCGCCAACGAGATGTACGAGCCGATCTGGAACCGCGGCTACGTCGACCATGTCCAGATCACGATGGCGGAGGACATCGGTATCGGCGGCCGTGCGGGATACTACGACGGCATCGGGGCGGCCCGCGACGTCATCCAGAACCACCTGCTGCAACTGCTCGCCTTGACCGCGATGGAAGAGCCGGTGGCGTTCGACGCGGACTCGCTGCGCACCGAGAAGGAGAAGGTGCTGTCCGCGGTCCGGCTGCCGACCGATATGGTGACCGGCTCTGCGCGCGGTCAGTACACGGCTGGCTGGCAGGGCGGTATGCCGGTGCCCGGTTACCTGGAAGAGGAGGCGATCCCGCCCGATTCCCGCACCGAGACCTACGCCGCGATCCGGCTGGGGGTGGACACCCGGCGCTGGGCCGGGGTCCCGTTCTACCTGCGGGCCGGAAAGCGGCTACCGCGCCGGATGACCGAGATCGCGCTGATGTTCCAGCGCGCGCCGCATCTCCCGTTCGCCGCGACAGATACCAAGGAACTAGGACAGAACGCCTTGGTGATCAGGATCCAGCCCGATGAGGGGATCACCGTGCGGTTCGGTTCCAAGGTGCCTGGCACGGCCATGGAAGTGCGGGACGTGAACATGGATTTCGCGTACGGAGAATCGTTCACCGAGTCATCGCCCGAGGCATACGAACGGCTGCTGATCGACGTCCTCATCGGCGACCCGCCGCTGTTCCCGCGCCAGCAGGAAGTGGAGCTGAGCTGGCGCATCCTCGATCCGATCGAGGAGTTCTGGGCCGAGAACATGAAGCCGGAACCGTACCCGGCCGGCACCGCCGGGCCGCCATCGGCCGATGCGCTGATGGCTCGTGACGGACGCGCCTGGAGGCGACTGTGACGATAGACCTCACGGACACGACGGCCGGGGCGATCCACGACGCGCTGACCCAGGCGCGGCGGCGGATGGGTGGACCGGCCTCCGGCATGGTCCTCACGCTGATCATCGTCACCAACGAGGAGGCGCAGTACGACGCGGTCCGGGCCGCGGCACAGGCTGGGCGCGAGCATCCGAGCCGGGTGCTCGCGGTTATCCCGCGCAAGCCGAAGGCTGAGTCCAGGCTGGACGCGGAGATCCGGGTCGGCGAGACGGGGCCGGGTGAAACCGCCCTGCTGCGCCTGTACGGGCCCCTCGCCCAGCACGCCGACTCCGTGGTCGCGCCGCTGCTGGTACCGGACGTCCCGGTGGTGACCTGGTGGCCGGACGAGGTGGCAGCCTCACCGGTGACCAACGCGCTCGGCGCCGTCGCGCAGCGCCGGGTGACGGACGCGGCGGCAACCGAGTCCCAGTCTCCACAGGACATGCTGCTGCGCCTGGCCGAGGACCACCGGCCCGGTGACACGGACCTGAGCTGGACCAGGGCCACGCCATGGCGGTCGCTGCTCGCCGCGACGCTGGACCAGCCGTATCCGCCCCTGCTCAGCGGGCGGGTGGAGGCCGAGGCAGCCAATCCGACCGCCGACCTCATCGCGGCCTGGCTCCGGCTACGTCTCGGCATCCCGGTCTCGCGCTCCGAGTCCACCGGTCCCGGGATAACCTCGGTCAGCTTCGAGACCCCGGACGGAGAGATCATGATCTGCCGCCCGGATGGCCGTACCGCCACGCTGTCCTGGCCCGGGCGGCCAGATCGCCGGGTCGCGCTGCACCGTCGTGACGTCGCCGACCTGATCGCCGAGGAACTGCGCAGGCTCGAGCCCGACGAACTGTACGGCGAGACGCTGCGTGAGCTGCTCCGGGAACCGGTGGCTGCCTGATGAGCGTCCCCGAAGTACTGGTTCACCGGGACGGTCCGCTGCTGGCCAAGGCGGTGGCGGCCCGCCTGATCACCGCGCTGGTGGATTCCGTCGCCGTGCCCGGCAGTGCCTCGGTGGTGCTGACCGGCGGCGGGATAGGCACATCGGTCCTCGCGTCCCTGGCCGCCGAGCCGGCCAGAGACGCGGTCGACTGGCGGCACCTGGACATCTGGTGGGGAGACGAGCGGTTCCTGCCGACCGGCCACCCGGACCGCAACGAGACCGGTGCCCGGTCAGCGCTGCTCGATCACGTGGACATCGCCCCGGCACAGGTCCACGCGATGCCGGGACCCGACGGCCCAGACGGGGACGACCCGGAGGCGGCCGCCGCCAGGTACGCGACCTGGCTGGCCGCCGCCACCCGTCCCGAGGATCACGGACGGGTGCCTTCGTTCGACGTACTGCTGCTCGGCATCGGTCCCGAGGCTCACGTGGCGTCGCTGTTCCCGGGCATGCCGGCCCTGTATGACGAGCGCCCGGTGGTGGCGGTCCGCGGCGCGCCCAAGCCGCCGCCGACCCGGCTGTCCCTTACGATGCCGTCGATCAGGGCCGCTCGCGAGGTGTGGATCCTCGCATCTGGCGCCGAGAAGGCCGACGCGGTGGCCATGGCGCTGTCGGACGCCGGGCCGGTCCAGGTGCCCGCGGCCGGCGCCCGCGGCAGGCAGCGGACGCTATTCCTGCTGGACCGGGACGCGGCGGCCAAAGTACCGCCCGAGATCGGCCGCCAGGGCCCGTACTGATTTCTCTCCGGTATGTGTGGCGAAGACAAGCCCGGCGCCGAGGCAGGCCGCTGGCACGGCTGCGAGCACGTACCGGTAGCTGAACCCGGCGGTCAGCGGAGGGAGCACGATCAGTGCCGCCCCGACCAGCCAGGGCAGCAGGACAAGCCCGCCCCAGCTACGCCAGCGTGTTATTACCCCGGCCGCGCCGATCAGGACGATCACCGCCAGGAAAGGCCCCCGCAGCCAGACCACGTTCTGGTAACCCTGGATGAACCCGGCCCACGGATGCACGACCTCTGGCTGGCCCAGGCTGCCCTCCAGGTACTTGTGCAGCGAGGCGTTCAGGGCGTTGGCCTGCGCATCACTCTGGGTCGGCAGGGCCCACCACGGCACCGGCTGGGACGAGTTGCCGAACCGGAACGGCGGCCCGTTCCCGTAGATGTCCCCCGGGTCGGGCTGTCGGTTCCAGCCGAACGTGTGCAGGGTGTCCTTGGTCACCACCCTGACGTAGTCGAGCGGCTGAGCGATGATCGCTTGTTCCGCGAACTTCTGGGTCAGGCTCTCGATCTGGGGGGTGAACCGCTTGCTGTTGTCAGTTCCGGTCAGGCTGGCCAGCGGCGTTTCCCGGTTGTTGTATGGCGGCATCTCGTAGTTGGCCCACAGGTACTCGCCGGATGCCGGGCGAGCCCAGACGGGAGTGTGATCGCACAGCACGCGCAGGTCGGCGGGCGGGTCGATCTTGGAGCACTCAGCGAACGTGCTCACGCGGCTGTACAGGAACGTGCCCGAGGACTCGGTGATCGCGTACTTCCCGGTGGTGTGATGGAACCAGGCCATGTACGCCACGATCGGCACCACGCCGGCCACGGCCAGAGCGGCCAGCCGCCGCCAGCCCACCCAGCGGAGCAGCATGCCGAGGATGAACACGACCAGCAGCGGCTCCCCCACGGAGCGGACGACGGTCGCGTAACCGATCATCAGGCCGCTCACCGCCATGGCCGGGACCGAGGGCCGATCGCGCCAGCAGCAGATGACCAGGGCGATCGTCACCAGGAAGATGAACAGCGTGTCGGCGGTTATCAGATGCTCCACCTGGAGCTCGAACACGTCGAAGAGAACCGGGAGCGCGGGCAAGGCCGCCCCCCACCAGGGCAGTCCGCGGTGGCGCAGCAGCGCGTAGATCGCGATGCCCATGGCGACGCCCATCGCCGCCTGAAGGATGGCGACCGGGTACAAGTTGTGCAGCGGCAGCAGCACCAGGGAGAGGAAGAACGGATAGCCGTTCGGCCGGGCGCTGTCGGGGATATGGGTTACCGCGTCGCTGAAGTAGTTGAACGAGTCGTTGAACCACATGATCGGCGGGTAGCCGGCGACGACCACCACCCGCATGATTACCGCGGCCAGGATCAGCAGGCTGAATTGCCAGTGTGTCCGGATACCGCGTCCCATGCGCGCGGGCAGAGTGGTGAGCCTGGCGGCCGCCCGGCCCGAAGCAGCGATACCCGCATCTGCCGGGTTTCCGGTTCCCGCCGTCGGGTCTTGCTGGCCGCGCGTGCTCGTGTCAGCCAACGTGTGCCTCTCAGACTCTCCGGGCCTCAGCTGAATGACATGGACCCTTCCACACTCGGTTAGCCGCGATCGCCGCAGGCCTCGGACGGGGGCTGACTCAGTGTAGCCTTCCGCTCCCGCGGGACGATGCCGTAACCCGTTATTCTTCCTGGACGTGTCGCGTTCAGTGACGAGTGGCCCAGCGGTTGGCCAGTAGCCCGATGACGAACACGGTGAGGATCCCCGCCACCAACGGGTTGCCGGCGCCCGCCGCGATCACCGCCCAGATGAACAACGCGGGCAGCAGGCGGCTGTCCAGGCCCCGGCGCGCGCCGCGCGGCCGCAGGGCCGGCGGGATCGCCTCGGGGCGCACTGGCGGCATGCCCGGGTGCGCACTGGACGCCGAGGGCGTTCTGTCAAATACCGGCTGCGCTGGCAGATCAGCGGTCAGATCCACCAGGTCGCCCCAGGTCCGGGCCGCATAGGCCGCGGAACTCCGCTCATCGAACTCATCCAGGGTCAAGCGGCCCTCGGTAAACGCGTCTCGCAAGATCGTAACCACGCTCTCCCGGTCCATGTCGGACGCGCGGATAGCCCGGTCAGTCACCGGCCAGGGTCCCCAAAGCCATATTCACCCTCCTGCCTTGATCGATCTTACCTAGCCCACTGGGTACCCCGTCGATTACGAAAGATTACGAAAGGCACGCTTTAGGTCTCGCTCGCACAGAACCGTGGAGTTACGCTGAGGGCGGAATCTAGCATCTGGTTTGTAGTGGGCCAGATGTGACACATGGCCTGACGAGTCAATCCTTCACTAGGAGGGATCCCCATGAGCGTCGGTGAAGACCAAGCAGTACAGCCAAGAGCAGCCGCTGTTCCAACCTCGGGGATCGCCGACCCAGCCCCGCTCGGGCTGGCGGCGTTCGCCCTCACCACCTTCCTCTTCTCGGCCAAGAACGCCAACTGGATGACCCATGCTGGCGGGCTCACCTTCCTGGGCTACGCCTTCGCCTACGGCGGGTTGTGTCAGCTGCTGGCGGGCATGTGGGAATTCCGCAACCGGAACGTGTTCGGCTCGACCGCGTTCTCCAGCTACGGCGGCTTCTGGATCGGCGCGGGCCTGTGGATCGAGCTCGCCGGCGTTCACGACACGGCCGCACAGTTCAATCACGACGTGGCCTGGATCAATCTCGCCTTCCTCGTCTTCAACACCTACATGCTGATCATGAGTACTCAGGTGAACGCGGCCGTGTTCGGGGTCTTCTTCACCCTGGAACTGACGCTGCTCTTCCTGGCCATCGGCTTCTTCTCAGCCGGGGCGGCGCCCACCACCGGGCTCATCCAGTTCGCCGGCTACCTCGGGCTGATCACCGCGGTCGTCGCCTGGTACACGTCGGCCGCCGGCGTGGCCAACGGCATCGGCGGCCGGATCAGGCTGCCGGTCGGAAGGCCTTTCATCGTCTAGCGCTCCCGCGTCCACGCATTCTGCCCGGTGCCTCCACGGGGTACCGGGCAGATTCGCACCCATAACCAGTCACTCGCCGTCCAGCCGATACCGTTGTCCAAGTGGCCAACGGAGGGAGGAAACGGCGAGTGCAGTCGTTCGAGCAGATCGACCTCACCGCGAAGGTACAGACGGTGCGCCGGAAGACCCGCCCATGGAAGTCGATCATCGCGCTGGTGCTCGCCATCGCGGCCGGGATCATCGCGGGCCAGGGCCGGCAGGCTCACCGCGACCCCAAGGCGAACCTGTTCCACCTGACCGACCTGGGCACATTCCTCATCTGGATCGGCGCCTCGGTGGCCTTCGCCGCGTTCGGCTCCATGGCGACCTACGGGCTGGCCGGCAAGACGAGGCATCTGCTCGAGCCGCGGGCGGGAACATCGCACGCGGCGATCGTCCGCTATCTGCTGCTGATCGTCGGCGCGTTCACCACCCTCGTGGTGACGCTGCAGCTGTTCGGCGTGCCGATCGGCCAGCTGGTGCTCGGCGGAGCATTGACCAGCGTGTTCGTTGGCATCGCGGCGCAGCAGGCGCTGTCGAACGTGTTCGCCGGGCTGGTGCTGCTGTTCGCCAGGCCGTTCCGGGTCGGCGACAAGATCAGGCTGCGGGCCGGCGCGCTCGGCGGCCAGCTGGACGGCATCGTGACCGATATCGGCATCACTTACGTCCGCCTCGATACCGGAGGCAGCGTCATGGCGGTGCCCAACTCCCAGGTGCTGAACGCCGTGGTAGGTCCGGTGCCGCCCGCCGAAGACGACGCTCCCCCGCCCCCGGCCGCGACCAACGACGGCAAGGCGGTCAACCCCGGCGGCCCGGAAAAGCAAGGCGCCCACCCACCCGGCCCCTCCTGAGCCTCTCCGCGGTTGATCCGTTACGTTATGTACGTCGCCCGGGGCAGGCAGAGCTTCCGCCGTCGTGAACGACCGCCGGTTTAACCGGCTATGACCCTTATGTACCCAGCGGCCACGCTGGACGACGCGGAAGAAAAGAGCGTCATGGAACCTTAGGCGCCGGAAACCGGCGCCTTTCCTTCCAGAGGGCTCCTAACTTCCACCCAGAGGGCTCTTAACTTCCACCCAGGGGGCTCCTGACTTCCAGGAGGCGTCGGCCCATGTGTCCGCTATGCGGCGATTTTCAGTGATACGTTCCCCAACCCTGTTCGGCGGCGCGGGGGTCGGGGTTGCCGCCGCTGCGGGCGGGGCCTTGTGCCAGCACTGCGGGGTGGGCGGGGCCGGGGTGGCGGGCGCCACCGCGGGGCGGGCCGAGGTGGCGCCACCGCGGGGGCGGGCCGAGGTGGCGTCACTGCGGGGCGGCGGGCGGCCCGGGGGTGTCGCCACCGGGGTGGGCAGGGGTCTGGCTGGTCTGGTGTGTTGACGGCGCGGTCTACGCGTCCTTGGCGCCGCGGATTCGGCCGGGTACGCCGAAGGGCCGGCGCGGTGAGCACACAGCTCACCAACGCCGACCCTTCGTCACGCTAACCGGTGCGGTGTCCGCCTCTCGGCGAAAGGCGCAACGCGGCTCCAGCCAAACGGTATTCCGCGAAGGCAGTAGGTGCGGCCCGGGGGACACAGCCGCACCGGCCGTTCATTGATAACGCCGGCGTCCCCGCCTCTGTTCCCGATCCTGATCGCGATTCTCGGGTGGCGATCCGCCGTAGGGAAACGACGTCACTGGCTGGAGCGCGGTCGCCTCCGAGTCCCAGCGCGCCGTGGTCCCCTGACCGTTATAGCCCTGACCATCATAGCCCTGGCCTTCGTAACCCTGGTTGGGGTAGGCCGGGTCCGCGCCCGGATATCCCCGGTCGTCGTACGCCTGGGCCGGGGGCTGGGCCTGGTAGCCATCGCGGTCGTAGCCCTGGTACCCCTGGCCTTCGTACCCTTGGGTGTAACCGGACTGCTGCTGATAGGGCACCGGTCCCGTCGACGGGCCGCGGTTCTGCTCGGCGGCGGGGGCTTCCCGGTCCCGCGAGGTCCGGGGGGCTGGGTCCGGACGGTCAGGGTACGCGCGGTTGGCGTACCGGTCCTCGGGATAGCCCTGCGTGCCATACCCCTGCTGGTCATAGCCATAGCCGGAGTAGGCCTGCTGCTGCTCGTACTGGCCCTGCTCGTACTGGCCCTGCTCGTACTGCCCTTGTTCGTACTGACCCTGCTCGTACTGGCCTTGTTCACGGTGGTCGGGCTGCGTCTGGTATTCGCCTGACCTGCCGTATTCTGCCTGCCGCGGGTACTCGCCCTGGGCGGGGTATCCAGCCTGGTCCGCGTACTGGCCCTGCCCGCGGGGCGGATATTCCGGCTGCTCCTGGTACTGGCCCGGATACTGAGCCTGGCCAGCGTACTCTGCCTGACCCGCGTACTCGCCCTGACTGGGGTACTCGCCTTGACTGGGGTACTGGGCCTGACCCGCGTACTGGTCCGGGCTGGGGTAACCGGCCTGCGCCGGGTAGTCGGTCTGGCCTGGATATTCCGGCCGGCCCTGGTAATCGGCCTGGGCCTGATAGTCACCCTGGCCCGGGTACCGATCCTGGCCGTTGAAGCCGGCCTGCTCCTCATAACTGGCCTGGCCGTTGTAGCCGGCCTGACCGTTATACCCGGCCTGACCGTTGTAGCCAGCCTGGCCGCTATACCCGGCCTGGCCGTTATACCCGGCCTGGCCGTTGTAGCCGGCCTGGCCGTTGTAGCCGGCCTGGCCGTTGTACTGGTCCTGGCTCGCGTACGCGCCCGGGTTCTGGTACTCGCCGGCCTCCGCGTAAGAACCCTGGCTGGCGTAGGAACCCTGGGCGTACCCGCCGAGCCCGGTGTACTGGCTCTGCTCCTGGTAACCGGCCTGGGCGCCATACTCGCCCTGAGCCGGTTCGGGATAGTCGAACTGGCCCGGATACTCATTCGGCGCGCCGTACTGGTCCTGGGCCGGGTAATCGAAGCGACCGGGGTACTGCGCCTGGCCCTGGTACTGATCGGCGTAACCGGCCTGGGCGCCGTAATCACCCTGCCCCTGGTAACCGGGGCCCTGATAACCCGCCTGGGCGCCGTAGTCTCCTTGCGCCGGGTAGCCGCCCTGGGTCCCGTAATCACCCTGGCCGCTGTAGTCGCCCTGGGCCGCGTAATAATCCCCGTAGCCAGCCGGGCTGACCTGGGTGGGGGCGGGCAGCGCCAGCTGGGCGGCCCGCGCCGGCCTCGCCGGGGCGGAGGTAGGAGCGGGAACCATGCCAGCGGGCTCATCGGGACGCAGTGCGCGGAAGTCACCCGTCACCGGTCCGGTGAAGTCGCCCTCATAAGGTCCGGTTCCGGGGTTTCCGTAACCTGGCAGAACGCGCAGCCGCGGATCGGTCGGCGCCCCGGACATCTGCCGGGACGTGCCGCCGGCTCCCAGCGCGTACACGTCACCGGTGCCCGGCACGGCGCGCGGATCGGCGGCCCCGCGGAAACCGCCCTGGGCGCCACGGAAGTCACCCTGGCCGCGGAGGTCCGGCCCATCGGCCGGACCACGCTGGAGGGCGCCGATCAGGCGCGGCAGCTCCTCTATGGGAAGCCGGAACGTACCGGTGCAGGTACCGCCCTGCCAGATGCTGAACACCGCGATGCCGGTATCGGAATACCAGCTCAGGCGCATACTTCTCGAGCTGCCGCGGACGTCGAAGAACACTTCGCCGAGCCGGGGCAGAGGAGCCGCGTCCGAAGCTGACATGCTGTTCATGGTGGCGTGCTCTCTGGGCTTTGTCCAGTTCGTCACGAGCTTTGCCCTATGGATTTCGCCAAGATGACACGGCTGTAAGAAATAGCGCGGCGAATTCGCCACCCCGCCTGCGCGACGCTGGCACCTGGTGGCATCATAGTCCGCGGGCAATGCAGCGGCCGGCGCTACGGTGAACAGGACGGGTGAACCGAAACGCTGGCGCCAGCCGTCTGGTACAGTGACCGCTCTCCTCCGCGGTCGCGATGGCCACGTGCGGGAACACGATCCTGAGCGGGAACACAACGCGATCTACACGCGTTACATCTTGCAATGGAGCTTTCCGGACACGGTCAAGCTAGCCCCGCCTGTCTGAACTCCGTCCTATATAGCTACTGTAACGCACGAATTGACCAGCTTGGTTGAGGTGATTGATCTATGTCCCAGGTACGTCGGCAGTCGGCTGTGCTTCCCCGCCCTCACTGGGGGTGGCAAGATGCTGCGGCGTGCCGTGGAGAGGACCTGCTGCTGTTCTTCGGCCCCGACGGGGAGCGTCAGCCGGAGCGGGAGATCAGGGAGCGGAAGGCCAAGGCGATCTGCCAGTCCTGCCCGGTGCGGCTGGAGTGCCTGAACTACGCCATCTCCCGGCCTGAGAAGTACGGCGTGTGGGGCGGCCTGAACGAGGAGGAGCGCTCAGCCGAGCGCCGTCGGCGCATGCGCCGCGCGAACGCCGCCTGAGCGAGCGTAAGCGAGCGCCGCGGCGGCCGAGCACAGCGAGCGAGGCGTTGGCGCGGAGGGAACACAGCGAGCGTGAGCGAGCTGCCGCGGCGGTTGCCGTCCCGCAGGGGCGGCAATTCCCGCCGCGGCCCCAAGCCGGCTGAGCGCAGCGAAGCCTTGGCGCGGAGGGAATGCGAGCGGCGCGGAGGAAATAACCGTTCGGGCGTAAGCAGAGCCAGGACGTCGGCGTCGCTGAGCTGGCCGAACGAGGTGTACCACTCCCCCACGGAGGAGAACAGCGGCGGCGTGACCAGGAACACGACCTGATCCGCCTCGTCCCGCATGGCCTGCGCCGCGGATGGCGGCGCCACCGGAACAGCGAGAACAACAGATCCCGCTCCGGCGGCACGCAGCGAACGAAGGGCGGCGCGGGCGGTCACCCCGGTCGCCAGGCCATCGTCCACCACGATCACGCCGCGCCCGGTGACATCGGGCGGCGGGCGGTCGCCGCGGTACACCCGGACCCGCCTGGCCAGTTCGGCTTCCTCGGCCGCCACCACGTCGGCGAGGTCCTCGGGCGTCAAGCCGAGCCGCTTGAGCAGCCCGTCGTCGAACACCGGGCCCGCGCCGCCCTCCGCGATGGCGCCCACCCCCAGTTCGGGCTGGACCGGGTAGCCGATCTTCCTGGTGACGATGACGTCCAGCGGGACATCGAGCACCCTCGTGACCTCACGGGCCACGGCTACGCCGCCACGTGGCAGGCCAAGCACCACCGTACGTTCGTTGGAAAGGCCTTTAAGCTCTTCGGCGAGCAGTCGGCCAGCGGTACGGCGATCAGCGAACGGCAGCATGCCACCGATGTACCCCCGGTACGGAAAAACCCTCAGAATATACAGATGATCTGCCACGCGTGCCGCAAGCGGCACCATGAGGACTGCCCGGGCGGCACCTGGTGTGACTGCCAGCATCAGCCGCCGGTCACCTCCGATAAGGGAACGGGTACGGAACCGGTGCTGAGCTGGATCAGGCAAGGGTAAAATAAAACCTATCGGAAAACCCGGAAATGAGACCCGGAAAGTTCTCCCGCCGCAGCGGGAATACCCGCGCTGGTTCCAGGGTTCGCCAATGCATGACTCCGCGAACTGACCGCCGCGTCCACATAGCGGACGCTGCCTGGACAGCGCGGTGGACAGCGTGTGATCCTATTGTTATGCCCGTTGCGGACCCCCTGCTCGTCGTGCGTAGGCACGTCGACTTCCTGCGCGTCCGCAGCGCCATGTGTCGCGCCGCTCGCTAACCGTCTGCCCTTTCGGGTGCGCGTGCGAGGCCGGCGCTTTTTTGTGTGCCGCCCTAGCCGGGCCTGACCGCCCTTGCGTACGTGCACCCGCCGAACCCCGGAGGATCCGCGGATGCCAATCGCAACTGCCACTCGACGAAAGCGCGGCGAAGGACAGTGGGCGCTCGGATATCACGAGCCACTGAACAAGAACGAAGAAAGTAAGAAGAACGACGACGGCCTGAACGTCCGTCAGCGCATTATCGACATCTACTCCAGATACGGGTTCGATTCCATCGACCCCGCGGACCTCCGCGGCCGGTTCCGCTGGTACGGGCTGTACACGCAGCGCCGGCCGGGCATCGACGGCGGCAAGACCGCGGTGCTCGAGCCGGAGGAACTCGACGACCGCTATTTCATGATGCGGATCCGCATCGATGGCGGGCAGCTTTCCAACGCCCAGGTGCGGACCATCGCCGACATCTCCCGCCGGTACGCGCGCGGCACGGCCGATGTCACCGACCGGCAGAACATCCAGCTGCACTGGATCGAGATCGAGAACGTCCCGGCCATCTGGGATGCCCTCGACGCGGTCGGCCTGTCCACGACCGAGGCCTGTGGCGACACCCCGCGGGTGATCCTCGGCTGCCCGCTGGCGGGGGTCGACGCCGACGAGGTGATCGACGCCTCGCCGGAGATCGAAGTTATCCGCGCGGAGCACATCGGCGATCCGGCGTTCTCCAACCTGCCGCGGAAATACAAGACCAGCATCAGCGGCTGCTCGGCGCAGTGCGCCATCCACGAGATCAACGACGTGGCGTTCGTCGGAGTCGTGAATGACGGGGAACCAGGTTACGACCTGTGGGTCGGCGGGGGGCTGTCCACCAACCCGATGATCGGCCAGCGGCTCGGTGCCTTCGTCCGGCCCGGGCAGGTTCCGGAGGTGTGGGCGGGAGTCACCTCCCTCTTCCGTGACTACGGGTACCGCCGGCTGCGGCACCGGGCCCGGATCAAGTTCCTGGTCGCCGACTGGGGGGCGGAGAAGTTCCGCGAAGTGCTGGAAAAGGAGTACCTCGGGTACGCGCTTCCGGACGGGCCGCCGCCCCCGCCGCCGCGCGACGGGGTCCGCGACCACGTGGGCGTGCACCAGCAGCGCGACGGGCGGTTCTATGTCGGCTTCGCGCCCACGGTGGGCCGTCTGAACGCCGACGCGCTGCAGACCATCGCGGAGCTCGCGGAGCGGTACGGCAGCGGCCGGGTCAGCACCACCACCGAGCAGAAGATGGTCATCCTGGACGTCGGGCAGGCCGATGTGGACGACCTGGTCGCCGAGCTGGACGCGGCGGGGCTTCCGGCCCGGCCGAGCGTGTTCCGGCGGCACACCATGGCCTGCACCGGCATCGAGTTCTGCAAGCTGGCCATCGTGGAGACCAAGCAGCGGGCCGCCGAGGCGATCGCCGAGCTCGAACGCCGGCTGCCTGACTTCCAGACGCCGGTGACGATCAACGTGAACGGCTGCCCGAACTCCTGCGCCCGCATCCAGACCGGCGACATCGGGCTCAAGGGGTCGCTCGTCACCGATCCGGCCACCGGCGCGCAGGTCGAAGGCTTCCAGATCCACCTGGGCGGCACGCTCAGCGGCGGGGACGCGAGCGGCTCCGGGTTCGGGCGGAAGGTCCGTGGCCTGAAGACCACCGCGGCCGAGCTGCCGGACTACCTGGAGCGGGTGCTGCGCCGGTTCGCCGCGGGCCGCCAGCCCGATGAGACGTTCGCGGCCTGGGCCGCCCGCGCCAACGAAGGAGACCTGAAATGAGCTCGCGGGCTGTGCCGTTCTACTGCCCTTACTGCGGCGAGGAAGACCTTGAGCCGGCCGGCTCCAAGGATGGCGAATGGCATTGCCGCAGCTGTACCAGGAGTTTCCAGCTACGCTTTGCCGGAATAGGAGTAACGCTGTGACCGTCGCCCTGGACCTGGGTGCCCAACCGCGCACGGAGGATGCCGAGCAGATGCGAACCCTCGTCGAGCGGGCAGCGGCCGATCTGGCGGACGCGCCAGCCGAAGAGGTCATCCGCTGGGCGACGGACACGTTCGGTGACCGGATATGCGTGACCTCGTCGATGACCGACGCCGTGATCATCCACCTGGCCTCGGCGATCAAGCCCGGCATTGACGTGGTGTTCCTCGACACCGGCTACCACTTCGCGGAGACCATCGGAACCAGGGACGCGGTCGACGTGGTGTACCCGGTGCGGATGCTGAACATCACGCCATCACGCACCGTAGCCGAACAGGACGCCGAACTCGGGCCCCGGCTGTATGGACGCAACCCCGACCTGTGCTGCTACCTGCGTAAGGTGGAACCGCTCGAACGGGCGCTGAAGAACTATGACGCGTGGATCACCGGGGTGCGCCGGGACGAGACCAATTCGCGGCGGGAGTCCCGCGTCGTGGAGTGGGACGACCGGCGGGAAATGGTCAAGGTCAACCCGATCGCCGGCTGGACCTCCAAGGAGGTCGATGACTTCATCGCTGAGAACAGCGTGCTGGTGAACCCGCTGGTCTACGACGGATACCCGTCCATCGGATGCGCCACCTGCACCCTGCGGGTCGAGCCGGGCGCGGACCCGCGCAGCGGGCGCTGGGCCGGGACCGGCAAGACCGAATGCGGCATTCATGCCTGAGGAGGCGCCGTCCCCCGCCGGGGAGGTTCTGGTCGCGGTGGCGCACGGCAGCGAGGACCCGCGCGCGGCCGCGACCATCGAGGCGCTGATGTCGCTGGTCCGGTCACGCGCCGGAGCCGGCGCGCACGCCGCGGACGCCGGGCCCGGGCTGGACGTGCGGACCGCTTACCTCGGGCATAGCGTCCCTTCGCTGCCGCAGGTGCTCGGCACGATCGGCGACGACCAGCGGGTCTGCGTGCTGCCCCTCCTGCTGACCGCGGCGTACCACAGCAAGACCGACATCCCGCGGATCCTGGCGCGGTCCGCGCTGGACGTGACCTACGGCGCCACGCTCGGGCCGCATCCCCTGCTGCCGCGCGCGCTCGAGCGCCGCCTCGCCGAAGCAGAAGGCGGGACCGCGGCGATGGCGGATCGCGCGGGCACCGCGGTCGTGCTGGCCGCGGCGGGATCCTCGGACCCGGACGCGAACGCCACGGTGGCCCGGCTGGCTGCCCAGTGGCATGCGGACGGCGGCTGGCACACCGTCCTCCCCGCGTTCGCCTCCGCCGCCGCCCCAACCCCCGCCGAGGCGGTGGCGACGCTGCTGCGAAGCGGAACCCCCAGGGCATCCCGCTGGGCAGTCCGCCGGGTGGTAGTCGCCACGTACCTGCTGGCTCCGGGCCTTTTCGCGGACCGCATCCGCCACGACTCGCTGACTGCGGGAGCGGCCGCCGTGTCCGGCGCGCTCGGCGCGGCGCCCGAGCTGGCGGACATCGTGCTGGAGCGCCAGGCCGTGGCCAGCGCCCGCCGCCGGAGGGCCGCGTAACGGACTGGTGGTGCGACGCCCCAGCGCCGGCCGGCCATGCTGGCATACCCTTACCGAATGCACACCTGGCCGGGAACTCCCTACCCGCTCGGTGCGACGTGGGACGGCTGGGGCACGAACTTCGCCCTGTTCTCCGAGGTCGCCGAGCGCGTCGAGCTGTGCCTGTTCGGCGAGGGCGCGGATGCCGACACCGAGCAGCACATCGAGCTCACCGAGGTAGACGGGTTTGTCTGGCACGCCTATCTGCCTGGTATCGGACCTGGCCAGCGCTACGGCTACCGGGTGCATGGTCCTTACGATCCGCGCCGCGGCCTGCGGTGCGCACCGGAAAAGCTTCTCCTCGACCCGTATGGCAAAGCGTTGCAGGGCGACGTGCTCTGGGACGCGTCGCTGTTCGATTACCACTTCTCCGATCCGCGCAGCCGGAACACGGCCAACAGCGCGCCCTGGATGCCGAAGAACGTGGTGATCAACCCGTTCTTCGACTGGAGCGACGACCGGGCCCCGCGCACTCCTTACCACGAGACCGTCATCTACGAAGCGCATGTCCGCGGCCTGACGCTGCGGCATCCCGACGTCCCCGAGCCGCAGCGCGGCACGTACGCCGCCCTCGCCCATCCATCGGTCATCGAGCACCTTCAGCGCCTGGGCGTCACCGCGATCGAGCTGATGCCGGTGCACCAGTTCATCACCGAGCAGGCCCTTGCCTCGCGCGGCCTGACGAACTACTGGGGCTATAACACCATCGGCTTCCTCGCTCCCCACAACCGCTATGCCAGCATGGGCCAGCACGGCGAGCAGGTCGGCGAGTTCAAGGCGATGGTGAAGGCGCTGCACGAGGCGGGCATCGAGGTCATACTCGACGTGGTCTACAACCACACCGCCGAGGGTGACCACATGGGCCCGACGCTGTCCTTCCGCGGCATCGACAACTGCTCGTATTACCGGGTCTCCGACGCCGAGCCGTGGCGGTACCTGGACTACACCGGCTGCGGGAACAGCCTGAACGCCAGGAATCCGCACGCCCTTCAGCTCGTGATGGACTCGCTGCGGTACTGGGTCCTGGAGATGCATGTCGACGGGTTCCGGTTCGACCTGGCCGCCGCGCTGGCCCGTGAGCTGCATGACGTCGACCGGCTGTCCACGTTCTTCGACCTGGTCCACCAGGACCCCGTCGTATCGCAGGTGAAACTCATCGCCGAACCATGGGACGTGGGCGAGGGCGGATACCAGGTCGGCAACTTCCCGCCGTTGTGGACCGAATGGAACGGCAAATACCGCGACACGGTACGGGATTTCATGATCGGGCGGCCCGCCACGATGCCGGAGTTCGCGTCGCGGCTGACGGGTTCCAGTGACCTGTACGCCACCAGCGGCCGCCGCCCGGTGGCCAGCGTCAACTTCGTCACCTGCCACGACGGCTTCACGCTGACCGATCTGGTCAGCTACAACCACAAGCACAACGAAGCCAACGGCGAGGGCAACCGGGACGGCAACAACGACAACCGGTCGTGGAACTGCGGGGCCGAGGGACCGACCAGCGATCCGGCCATCATGGAGCTACGCGGCCGGCAGGCGCGCAACTTCCTGGTCACCCTGTTTCTGTCCCAGGGCGTGCCCATGCTGACGGCCGGCGACGAGATGGGCCGGACCCAGCGCGGCAACAACAACGCGTACTGCCAGGACAACGATATTTCCTGGGTGGACTGGGGACTGGCCGATACCGAGCGGGACCTGCTCCAGTTCACCCGGATGCTGTCGGCCCTGCGCCGCGAGCATCCGGTGTTCCGCCGTCGCAGGTTCTTCCGGGGTAACCCGGTGTCCGGGCCGGGCGAGGCCGGTGACATCATGTGGCTGACCCCGGGCGGCGAAGAGATGACCCAGTCCGACTGGGCGGCCGGCTATGCCAAGTCGCTGGCCGTCTTCCTGAACGGCGAGGCCATCTCCGAACCGGACCCGCGCGGCGAGCGGATCTCCGACGATAGGTTCCTGCTGCTGTTCAACGCGCACAGCGAGCCCATCACGTTCACGCTGCCCGACGCGAACTTCGCGGCCGCCTGGGAAGTCGTGATCGACTCCAGCAGCACGGAGAACGCCGGCGACACCTGGCTGCCGGGCGGCGAGCTGAAGGTGGCCGCGCGAGCGATCACCGTGCTGCAGTCGATGGACTTCGTGAACATGCGGCTACCCGGGTAGCGAGCGTGAGATACAGCGAGCTGAGCGACGCCGAGCTGGCCGGTTTGTACGCGTTTCCCGATGGCCGCGTGGTGCGCGCGAACATGGTGGCCAGCGCGGATGGCGCGGCGACGCTGGCCGGGGCCTCGGCCGGCCTGTCCTGCGCCGCCGATCGGCGCGTGTTCATGCTGAACCGGGCGCTCGCCGACGTGATCCTGGTGGGCGCGAACACCGCGCGCGTCGAGCACTACGGCCCGGCCCGCCCCAGCGAATCGTGGCGGCACCTGCGCGAAGGCAGGTCAGCGACACCGCCAGTAGCGGTCGTCACCGCCCGCCTGGACCTGGACCCGACGAGTCCGCTGATCGTCGATGCTCCCCCGATGGCCCGCACGATCGTCATCACCACCTCGCGGGCCCCCGAGGATGTGCGGGCCGCGGTGGGCAGGCACGCCGACGTGGTCATCGCCGGGGAGGTGGCCGTCGACCCGAAGGCGGTGGTCGCGGCGCTGTACGACCGGGGCCACCAGCACATCCTGACCGAAGGCGGCCCGGGCCTGCTGTCCCAGCTGGTCGACGCCGGCCTGCTCGGCGAGCTGTGCCTGACCATCGCCCCGCTGCTGGCCGGCCCCGGTGCCCCCCGCATACTGGCCGGAGCGCCGATGCCCGAAGCGCTGCCCCTCACCCTGGTCCACACCCTGGAAGACGCGGGCTTCCTGCTGTGCCGCTATAAAGCCCGATTATCCGGAACGACGTCGGTGCTTCCGCTGAGCGCTCGCGCCTCTTGCTGTTATCAGCGTTGTGCTGCGACTGCGACCACGCTTCTTGCTGTTATCATAAGTCCGCAGCCGCGGCAGGCCTATGGCCGCGGCAGCAGGCCGCGCTCGAAGCCGGCCGCTACCGCGGCGGCGCGGTCGTTGACGCCGAGCTTGGCGAAGATATGCAGGACGTGGGTCTTGACCGTGGCTTCGCTGATAAACAGACGGCCGGCCGCTTCACGGTTGGACGCGCCCCGCGCGATCAGGCCGAGCACGTCCAGCTCACGCTGGCTGAGCGGTTCCTGGGCCGGGGCCCGGACCTGGCCGATCAGCCGGGTGGCCACGGATGGCGACAGGACGGCCTCGCCGCGCGCCGCGGCCCGCGCGCCGCGGAGCAGTTCCTCGGGCGCCGAGTCCTTGAGCAGGTAACCGGTCGCCCCAGCCTCGATGGCAGGCACCACGTCGGTGTCGGTGTCGAACGTGGTGAGCACGAGGACCCGCGCCCTGATCCCGCGTTCGGCCAGCCGGCGGATCGCCGTCACTCCGTCCATCTCCGGCATCCGCAGATCCATCAGCACGACGTCGGGCTGGAGCACGGCGGCGCGGTCCACGGCCTCCCGGCCGTTGGCGGCGTCGCCGACCACCTCGAATTCCTCGTCCGCCTCGAAGATGCCACGCAGGCCGTCGCGCACCACCGGATGGTCGTCGGCGATCATTATGCGGATCACTGGCTGCCCTGCAGCGGAGCAGTGTCTTCGGCCCCCAGCGGCACGCTGGCCGAAATCGCCGTACCGCCGCCGGGTTCGGACTCGATCTCCAGATGCCCGGCCAGCCGCGTTACGCGCTGCCGCATCGTGGTCAGCCCGAAACCTCCGCCTGGCAAGGGGGTTCCGTTCTGCCGGAAGCCGGAGCCGTCGTCTCGTACGTCCAGGGTCACCACGTCCTCCATGTATGACAGGGTCACCCCGGCATGCGAGGCACCGGCGTGCTTGGCCACGTTGGCCAGTGCCTCCTGGGCCACCCGCAGCAGCGTCACCTCGACCTCGGGATGCAATGGCCTGGCGTCGCCGGTCGTGGTGACCTCGGCTTTGATCCCGGTGGTCGCGGACCAGCGGGCGGTTTCGGCGGTCAGCGCGTCCGGCAATCGTGCTCCCTCCAGGGCCTGGGGTCTCAGCGCCTGGACGCTGCGGCGGGCCTCGGCGAGGCTGTCCCTGGCCAGTTGCTTGGCGTTGCCGATCCGCCGTTCGCGTTCGCCCTCCTGGCCGGTCCGCTGCGCCGCCTCGAGCTGGGTGATGATCCCGGTCAGCCCCTGGGCGAGCGTGTCATGGATCTCCCGTGCCATCCGCTGCCGCTCCTCGAGCACTCCCGCCTCGCGGGCCTGGGTGAGCAACTGCGCCTGGAGGCCCGCGTTCTCGGCGAGTATCTCTTCCCGGCGCCGGTTCGCCTCGGTCAGCTCGGCGCTCATCCTCGCCCGCGACAGCTTCTGCTCCATCCGCACCGACAGCGTCCCGGTGATCGCCACGTCCAGGCACACCGTGAGCGCCAGGTAGCCGGCCCGGCTGATGGTGAACGGGTAGAACCCTCCGACCTGCGAGATGCTGAAGGCTACCGACGCCGCCACCAGCCCCGCCCACCGCCACGCTCCCGCCAGGTACCTGGCCGCGCCCGGGAAGCACATGTAGGTGAAGAACCCGAACCACGGACTCCGCAGGGCGAGTATCACGGCGAACGCGATCAGGCCGGCGATGTAGACCCGGGCCGTCCACGGCCGCCGCACCGGATCGGGATGCTGGGTGAGCATCCAGGCGTTCCACGCCGCGGCCAGCCCGGCGATGCCGGCGGTTGTCTCGAACGCGCCGGCCGCTGGGCGTTGCGACAGGGCATACAGCAGGAGGGAGATGCCCAGCATCAGGTAGGGCACCGTACGCAACTCCCGGAATCGCCCGTCCAGTACCGCGAAGCGCCGGTCCAGCTCCCGGTAGCCGGAGCGCGGAGTGCCCGCCATCGCCGCCGGTTCCTTTCCCGTGCCTGTTCCTAGGCCCTGTCCCACCTGAAGAACCGCGCCGCCAGTATCGTCGCCGCCAGCGTCCACGCTGCCATTATCCCCAGGTATTCAAGGCGCGGATCTATTCCCATCCAGCTGTCGCGGATCGCGTGGAAGGCCGATCCGAGCGGGGTGAAGTTACCGGCCTGGCGCATACCGGGAGACATGTTCTCGGTCGGGAAGTAGATCCCGGCCAGGAACATGTTCGGGAAGAACAGCGCCATGGCCACCCCCATCGCGCTCCTGGCGGTCGGCATCACCGCCGACACCAGCATGCCGAGCGAGAACAGCGCGGTCATGCCGAGCACGAACGAGGCGACGAACCAGGCCGCCTTAACCGGCACGGGCACGTGATAGGCGAGCCGTGCCACCGAGATGATGATGGCCGCCGACACCGCCGCGGCCGCGGCGTACACCGCGAGCTTCGCCACCAGCAGGGTCAGCGGCCTTACCGGGGTGACTCCGAGGCGCCGCAGGATGCCGCGCTCACGGTACTGGGCCACCACCATCGGGATGCCTTGCAGGCCGAGGCTGATCAGGACTATCGAGATTCCCAGCGCACCGATGAACTCGGTGCCGATCTGACCGGACAAGCTCTTCTGCGCCTTACCGAACCCGGGGATCAGCCCGAACCCCACGACCAGGCCGATCGGGACCGCGAACACCCCCAGCAGCGCGACCTTCTCGCGCAGGAACAGCCTGGTCTCGACCAGCGTGAGCTTGGCGAATCCGTTCATCTTCCGCAAACCTCCATTCCGCGCCCGGTCAGGGTCACGTATGCGTTGTCCAGGCTGCGTCCCTCGATCCGCAGGTCGGCGACCACGATCTGACGGCGGGCCAGCTCGGTGGTCACCGCGCTGGCGAAGTCCCCGGTACCAGTGACGATCACCTGCGGGCCCTTGCGGGTGACGCCGGTGACGCCGGTTAGCGTCCGCAGGTCGAGCTCGTCCAGCGGCGCCGTCGGCCGGAACCGCATCCGGTATTCACCGCCCACCCGGTCCACCAGCCCGGCCGGAGTGTCCAGCGCCGCGATCCGCCCCTGTTCAAGGATCGCGACACGGTCGCACAGTTCCTCCACCTCGTCCATGAAGTGGCTGACCAGCACGACGGTGACACCGCCGGCCCGCACTTGCTTGATGAGATCCCAGGTCGCCCGGCGGGCGCCCGGGTCCAGGCCCGCGGTCAGCTCGTCGAGGAATACCACCTCGGGATTCCCGACCAGCGCCAGCGCGATGAACAGCCGCTGCTTCTGCCCGCCTGACAGCTTGGCGAACGGCACGTTGACCTTGCTGGCCAGCCCCCACCGGTCGAGCACCTCCCGCCAGTCCGCCGGGTGCGGGTAGAACGAGGCGTACATGTCCACCGCCTCGCCGACCCGCAGCCGATCCGGGAGCTGGGTGTCCTGCAACTGCACCCCGATCCGCTGATGGAGCCGGTGACCCTGGGTCCACGGGTTCAGTCCGAGCACGCGGACCTGTCCCCCGTCCCCCTGTCTCGCAGAGCACCGCCGCAGCCCTTCGACGCATTCCACCGCGGTGGTCTTGCCCGCGCCGTTCGGCCCGAGCACACCGAAGATCTCGCCCTGCTCGACTTCGAACGAGATTCGGTCCACGACCGCGTGTCCGCCGTACCGCTTGGTGAGCTCGGTGACTTCGATGATTGCCATAGTCAGAGCATCGCCGGAACTCCCCCGCCGCCGGATCGCCTGCTCGGCCACAACCCGCGGGCGCGTCAGACGAGCCCGCGAGCCGGCCGGTCATCGGCACGGCCATCCACCGTTCGGTCGACCAGCTATACTCGGCGTCATGCGGTGGTCGCTAACCGTTCGCATCATCTGGCCGCCGACACTTGCGCTGGTGGTCGGCGTTACCTTAACGGGCTGTCAAGGGGTCCGGTCAGGTCCGGGGGCCGTCCCTGACTCTGGCACCATCGTGTGGCTGGCCAACACGATCACGGAGACGTCCAACAGCCCCCGGCAGCCGCTGATCGACGCGTTCGAGCGGGCGTACCCGTCCATCAGGGTCGAGCTGAGCACGCTGCCCGACAGCACCGACTCTGCCCGGGCGGCACTGACCGGTGACCTGTCGGGAGGCTCGGTCACAACAGGGGACGTCTACCTGGGTGACACGATATGGCCGTATCAGTTCGGCCACGACGGATATGCGCTCCCGCTCGACCGCTACCTGCCCGCTTCGTTCTGGTCACGCTTCGGCACCGCCGGGCAGCCCGGACAGTATCCGCTGGTCACAGCCGCGAAATACAACGGCCACATCTACGCCGTGCCGTTCTTCGTCGATGAAGGCTTTCTCTACTACCGCAAGGACCTGCTGGCCCGAGCGAGACTGCGGCCGCCCGTCACGTGGGAGCAACTGGAACATGACGCCGCCGTGCTGAAAGCGCGGCATATGGTCTATCAGTTCGCATGGCAGGGCGACGATTTCGAGGGCCTGACCGCCGTCTGGACCGAGATGCTGGCCGACGCCTACGGAGGGCTCGGCACCCAGCCTGCCACGGCCGAGCAGACCGCTGCCGAACTGGACTCACCACAGGCGCTCAAGGCACTCCTGCTGATGCGGAGGCTGATCGGCAGCGGTGTCACCCCGCCCCAGGTGACCTCGTTCGAGGAGCCGAATACCAACAACTACTTCGATACCGGGCAGGCTGCGTTCCAGCGCGGCTGGAGTGTGGCGTATGAGACCGCCACCAGTCCTGACGCTCACATCGCGGCAGACGATGTGGGGGTGCTGCCCATGCCGGCCTTCGCCGGGCAGGCCGCTCCTGGCTGGTCCGCCATCGGCGGCTGGGACCTTTTCATCAACCCGCACACGCGCAACCTGCGGGCGGCACTCACCTTCGTCAGCTGGATGACCGGGCCGCAGGCACAGCGGATCCTCGCCACCCAGTACGGGATCATCCCCGCCAACGCGCGCGTCCGCGATGACCCAGCGGTGATCCAGGTGAGCCCCGTGCTGCAAGCCGCGGCGCACACGAGGCTGGTGAGCCGCCCTTCGGCCAGCACGGACTACAGTCACATCAGCGACCTGATCCACCGCTATGTGCATATGGCCCTGGTTCATCCGGGCATGGATCCGTGCCTCGCGCTGATCAGCGCGGCCCGCGCGATCGACCAGCGGGTAGCCGGCTCCCTGCCGTGCGCGACCTCACGCTCCAGGTGAACGATGGTGCCGGACGACGAGAACCTCGCCGCGCAGGACCTCTCGGAGAGCCTGGTCTCGCGAGCCCGTGCCGGGATCCAGGGCTGGATAAAGCGTGCTCGCGACGGGCTCGCGCCGCTGACTCCGCAAGCCGTCCTGATGTCGCTGACCGCCGCGGCGCTGACTCCGATCCTGGTTCCGCTGCTCGAAGGAGCCGGGGGCGCGATCGCCATCCAGCAGACGCTCGGCCAGCTAGGCGCCATCGGCGCCGGACACCTGGTGAACGTGATCGATGACGTGGTCACGAGGCTGAGGCGGGAAAAGCGCGAGAGCACCGCGCCTGAGGAAACCGTGCGGCAGGTTCTCCAGACGCGGCTCGAGGACGTGGCCGGGGCCGAAGGGACACGCTCCGCCGAGGTGATGGCCGAGGCCGCACAGCTGCTCGGCAAGATCGATGGCATCGGCGCCGCGCTGGACGCTGCCGTCCGCGACAATAATGCCGAGCTCTACGCCCGCATCAGCGAGGCGGTGACGGAGCTCAGCGCGCAGCACGCGGCCGAGTTCCGTTCGCTGTACGAGGACTTGCTGACAGCGCTCGAATCCCACGAGCGGAAACTCAACCAGATCAGCGTCCGGCAGCAGGACGACAGCGAGAAGCTTGACCGAATCTTCACGGTGCTGTTCCTGAGCCGCCGTGACGCGCGCAGGAGCGTCACGGCCGCCTTCGGCGCGCCGTTCGCAGCCGGGCCGGGGGAAGACGATGCCAACCCCTATCCAGGCCTTGCCCCGTTCACCGCCGACGACGCGTGCTGGTTCCACGGCCGCGGCCGGCTGACCGGCAGGCTGCTCAGCCAGCTTCGCGGGCGGCTGTACCGCCCGTCGCCGCTGATCCTGTACGGCGCGTCTGGTGCGGGCAAGTCATCGCTGCTCAGCGCCGGCCTCATTCCCGAACTCGACGCCGGAAGCCTGGCCGAACCGGGATCGGAGACCTGGCCGCGGCTGCGCATCACCCCGGGCAGGGACCCGCTGCTGGAGCTGGCAAGCCCGCTGGCCACGCTGGCCGGGCTGCGGGCCGGCGATGTACGCAAGCGGCTCGCCGCGGATCCGCTCCAGGCTCCCGTCATCGCGCGCGAGGCCGCGCGCACCGGGTGGGAGCCACGCCGTGACCGGACACGGGCAGCAATCAGCGAGCCCGCGTCCCAGCGACGCGATGGCGCAGGTGATCCACCTGTGCGCCGACTGATTGTGCTGATCGATCAGTTCGAGGAGATCTTCACGCAGTGTGCGGACGAGGACGAGCGTAAGCAGTTCGTCGACGCCGTGTGCGCGATGTCTGGCCAACCCCGCGGCGACCCGCCCGCCCTGGTCGTGATCGGGCTCCGGGCGGAGTTCGTCGGACACTGCACGGCGCACTCGGGACTGGGACCCGCGCTCCGTGCCCCGGTCGTTGTTGGCCCCATGAGCGTCCCGGAGCTGCGATCGGCGATCGAGCGGCCTGCCCGGGACGCGGGGGCGGAGGTCGAAGAGGGCCTGGTGGAGGTCATGCTGGGCGACCTCGGCGCCGAGCCATCACCCGGAGGCGACGGCGATCAGCTAGGCGACGACGACCCAGCCGGCGGGCTGCTGACCTACGATCCCGGCCGGCTGCCGCTGCTCGCTCACGCGCTCCGCGAGACCTGGGACCGGCGGCGGGACTCCGACGGCAAGCCCCGGCTCACGATCGCCGGCTATACCGATGCGGGCGGGATCACCAAAGCGGTGGCCAACAAGGCCGACAAGATTTACTGCGCGCTGGGCGAGAACGAGCGGCGGCTGGCCGAGCAGCTTCTGCTCCACATGGTGGCGGTCCGCGCCGACACCGAGGACGCCCGGCGTCAGGTCAGCAGGGACGAACTGCTGGCCGAGTTCCCGCAGGCCGACCGGTCCGCCGCGGAACGCATTCTCGCCCAGCTGGAGGCCGAACGGCTTGTGACAGGCGACCGGGAGACCGTGCAGATCGTGCACGAGGCGCTATTGCAGCACTGGCCGCGGCTGAGAGACTGGCTGCGGTTCAACCGGGAATGGCTCGAGGCGCGCCAGCGGCTCATCGACCACGCACACGAATGGACCTCCGGCATCCGCGAGCAGCTGTACCAGGGCATGCAGCTGCAAGCGTTCCAGGAGCACGCCGAGGCCGCGCTGCGCCAGCTCAACCCCGGGCTGACCAGGATCCGGAAGGCAGAACTGGGCGAGTTCCGGCGCAGGGAGCTCGGCGATCTCGGCGAGAGGTTCCTGCGCGCGTCGGAACGACTGCAGTTCCGCTCCAGACTGAAGCAAAGGCTGCTGGCCGGAACCGGGATCGGCGTCGCGGTGGCGCTGAGCGTGTTGGGCATCGTCGCCGAGGCGGACAGCCAGACCGCCCGCCACCAGCAGGCCATCGCCACGGCCGGGCAGATGGTGGCAGATTCCGGTGCGCTGCGGCCCAGTGACCCCGAGCGGTCGGTGCTGCTCAGCCTGGAGGCCTACCGCATCGAACCTGAGCAGGAGACGGTCAGCAACCTGCTCAGCGCACAAGCGGACTATTTCACCTCGCACCTGAACGACGGGCCTGGAGCGGTGAACGCGGTGGCCTACGACCCCTCGGGCACAGTGCTGGCCGCGGCCGGGGAATCGAACGGCGTGACCCTCTGGGACACCGCTACCGCGATGCGGGAGGGCACGCTGCCTGTCGCCACCGCCCTCTACGACCTAGCCTTCGATCCGGCGGCGGCGCTCCTGGCCGGCGCAGGACGCGACGGGACCGTGACGCTGTGGGACACGCACACCCGGCTGCGCATCCGCACCCTGACGCAGGACAGCGCCGCGGTCGACTCGGTGGCGTTCAGCCCGGACGGCACGGTGCTGGCTACTACCGGTGACGATGGCATGATCACGCTCTGGCGGACACGCACCTGGACGAGTGACGTGCTCCGGGTCGGCGGCGGCCCGGTCAACTCGGTGGCGTTCAGCCCGGACGGCCATATGCTCGCGGCCGCCTGCGCCGACGGCGCCGTCCGGATCTGGAACCTCGCCAGGCCTTCCGCACTCCCGCGGGTGTTTAGTGGCAACGGCGGGCCGGTGCGCGCGGTAGCGTTCAGCCGGGACGGAACCATGCTGGCGTCCGGCGGTGACGACGGCACCGTGCGGGTGTGGGACGCGCGCAGCGGGGCTTCCCGCGACGTCTTCAGCAGCACCGCGACGGTGCGGGCCGTGGCGTTCAGCCCGGACGGCAGCCAGCTTGCCAGCGGCGGGGATGACGACGCCGTCCGGTTGTGGGACGTGCGCACCGGCGCCCAGGACGCCGCCCTGAGCGGGCCGCTGAACGCGGTGTCCGGCGTGGCGTTCAGCCCGAACGGCCAGACCCTGGCCAGCGCCGATGCCGACGCGACCGTGGGCTTCTGGAGCCTGGCCGGGCCGACGGTGTCCCCGAACACCTCCACCGGTCTGGTCACCATCGCGGCCGGCACAGCGTCCGGCCTGATCGCCACCGCGAGCACTCCGCATGAAGTCAGCCTGTGGCGGCCGCCATGGCGCACCGGGTCAGCGCTGCACGGCGCGGACGTTCCCGGCGGGGGCTTCGCGATGGCGCTCTCCCCGGGCGGCAGCACCCTGGCCACTGCCGCCGCGGGCACCGATCAGATAACGCTCTGGAGCGTGGCCCAGCGGCGCCGTATCGGCACGCTCAATGCCCCTGCCCCTGTCAACGCCCTCGCATACGCGCCGGGTGCCGACGGCAGGAGCATACTGGCGGCAGGCAGCGGCAATGACGAGGTGTACGTGTGGGCCGCCGGCGCCGCACAACCGCAGCCGCTGATCAGCCACCAGCTCGAGGCCATCACCGCGGTCGCGTTCAGCCCTGACGGTAAGATCCTCGCCTCGGCCAGCGACGACGGTACCATCCAGCTCACTGACATCCGCGCGCCCGGCGGCCAGGTGCTCTCCAGCCTCAGCGGCCATCTGGGTGCGGTCGAGTCCATCGCGTTCAGCCCGGACGGGCACACGCTGGCCAGCGCCTCGGCCGACGACACCGTCCGGCTGTGGGACATCACCGGCCCGTCCCACCCGGTCCTGCTCGCCATCCTGACCGGCCACACACAGGCTGTGGTGAGCGTCGCGTTCGGCCGCGGCGGCATGCTCGCCAGCTCGGGCGATGACCGTACGATCCAGCTCTGGGACGTGGGCGATCCCCGTCATCCGGCCCAGCTCGCCACCCTGACCGGGCTGTCGAGGGTAACCAGCGTGGCCTTCGGCCCAGGCGGCCAGGTGATCGGGACCACCAGCGATGCCACGGCCCAGTTCTGGGACACCGACCCCGACGAGGTCGCGGCGCGCATCTGCGCCACCCACCCGGCAGGCAGCCTGGTCACGCCCTATATCTCCGGCAAGGATTACCGCTCGCTCTGCCCGGCTTCCGCCGGCTGATCCGGGCCAGGCGGATGTTCCGCCAGGAAATTCGCATGCGTCGCGGCTGGGTCCGAGGTACCGTCCAGCATGGAGGAAGACGACGGCTACTTCGGCGAACGCGTCGCGGCCAGCGATGACGACGACATGGATATCTTCGAACCCGGCGTGGTGAACGTGATCGTGGACGTCCTGGCGAAGCTGGCCGGCCGAGGCCGCGCGCTGGAGCTGGGCGTCGGCACGGGACGCATCGCCCTGCCGCTGGCGCGGCGTGGTGTGCCGGTGCACGGCGTTGACCTGTCCCGGCCCATGGTGGCCCGGCTCCGCGCCAAGTCAGGCGGCGACGCGATCGGCGTGACGATCGGGGACTTCGCGACCGCCAAGGTCGACGGCACCTTCGCGCTCGCCTACCTGGTCTTCAACACGATCAGCAACCTGACCACGCAGGAGGCCCAGGTGGCCTGCTTCCGCAACGTCGCGGCGCATCTGGAGCCCGGCGGGTGTTTCGTCATCGAGGTCGGTGTCCCTGAGCTGCGCAGGCTACCGCCCGGGCAGGACGTCCTGTCCTGGCATGTGAGCCCGGAACGCGTGGTCTTCTACTCTTACGACCTGGCCACCCAGTCGAAGTGCGGCCACTATGTCTACTTCACCGAGGGACGCCCCGAGTACTCGACGATCCCGTTCCGGTATGTGTGGCCCGCTGAGCTCGACCTGATGGCGCAGCTCGCCGGGCTGCGCCTACGCGAGCGATGGGGCGGCTGGGAACGGGAGCCGTTCACTGGCGAGAGCCGCCAGCACGTGTCGATCTGGGAGAAACCGCTCAGCTAGTGCTCCGCGCCGGTCTTGGATCAGGGGGTGAATGTGCCATCGCACCCCATATAGCGGGGACAACGGCACATTCACCCTGTCCGCCCGGCGCGCTGGGATCCGGGTAGGTTGAACGCATGGACGAGAACCGTGCCCGGCGCGTCGCCGACGCTCTCCGGGACCGCGGCGTCGACGCGCATCTGGAATCCACCGGGATTGATGTCTACGGGGTCCGTATCGTGCTGGGCGCCGGTCGCGAGGCGGTCTGGGGCAACGAAGGCACGTCGTCCCTGGCGGCCGAGGTGCTGCTCGACGGTGATCTGGTCGGTTTTATCCCGGAGATCCCGGGGTCTGACTCATTCGACGAGGCGCAGGTGGTTGATGCCATCGCGCGGGCCGACTACCGCGAGCCCGTCGGACGGGAACTGCCGCAGGCTCCGCCGCCCGGCCCGCCGCTGACGCGGGAGGGCGGGCTGTTCCGGCGCTTTCTCGGCGGCTTCCGCGAGGAGTCGAATTAGTCCCGGGACTATATGTCTTTGGCGTCGGCGAAGCTACGCCAGCGAAACCGACACGCTCTGGTTCGATGACGTCGCGCTGAGCTCAGCGCGCATCGGCTGCGGCTGACAGCCGTGACCGAGCCTGATGATGGGAGGTGTCACCACAGCCGTTCGGAGTAAATGGTGAGACACCAACGGCGGCGGGTCAGCCGGCCGACCAGATCCCGGTGATCGGCGCCGCGCTCGCGGCCGCGCCATCGTGCGGCAGGCCGAACGCATCCTCGATCGTGCGCAGCACGCTGTAGTGCGTGATCGTCGCCGGGTAGCGCCCCGGCTTCACCCGCTGCCCGGCGAAGACCGTCGGGATCTGGTTGGCCGCGGAGCCATCGTCCTCGTCCCAGGTGATGATCAGCAGGCTGTCATGCGTCATGGCCCACGTGGCGTAGCCGTCCAGATGCGCGCGCAGCCAGGCGTCGCCCGTCGTCACCGGGCAGTTGTGCATGTCGTCGCACAGGTCCGGGATGACGAAGGACACCGCCGGCAGCCGCCCGTATTCACCATCGCCCCCCGGCCAGCTCGTGAACGGCTGGTTCACCGTCGCGGGAACGTTGCTGAAGTCGGTCCACGGCACGTGCTTGCGCGCGTAGTTACCGGCGGCGCACGCCGGCGAACCCGGGGCGGGCACCGCGGCTGGGGAAGCTGTGCTCTGCGCAGCCGTGCTGGTCGCTGACGTGCACGCGGCACACGCGAGTACCGTCGCGGCCGCCATAAGGATGCTCGTCTGCCGGGCGCTGGTCACCCGGAGATTTTCGCATCGGCCTGCGGCGCCGGCTCATCCGCCCGCGGAACCGGATCGCTGGCCGCTTCGGCCGGCTGCTCAGCTCTCGGCTCGGGTACCTCGGACTGCGCGGCGGGTTCCTCGGACTGCGCGGCGGGTTCCTCGGTCTGCGGGGCTTGCTCCCGCTCTGCCGGGGCAGGTCTGGCGGCTGCCGGGGTCCTAGGCACCCACCCAGCGATGTGCTCTGCCTTGAGCAGGCGGCGCAGGACCTTGCCCAGCAGGTTGTGCGGCAGATCCGCACGGATCTCGACGCTGTCGGGGACCTTGTAATCGGTCAGCCGCTCAGCGCAGAACCGGATCAGCTCACCAGCCTCCGGCGTCTGGTCGGGCCGCAGCACCGCGTAGGCGTGCACGCGTTCGCCGTGGGTGGGGTCGGGCACGCCTATCACCGTGCTCTCCGCCACCGCGGGATGAGCGTTCAGGACCTCTTCCACCTCGGACGGGTAGACGTTGAAGCCGTCCACGATGATCACGTCGCGCTTACGGTCGATCAGGGTGAAGAACCCGTCCGGGCTCATCAGCGCGATATCCCCCGTGCGCATCCAGCCGTCCACGAGCACGCTGGCCGTTTCCTCGGGCTGGTTCCAGTAGCCGCGGAAGACCTGGGGGCCGCGGATGACAAGCTCTCCGGCCTCGCCCACCGGCATGACGACCGTCGGGTCGTTCTCACTGACGATGCGGGCCTGCGTTCCCGGCACGGGCAGTCCGATCGACACGTGCCTGGCATTCCCGTTGAGCGGATTGGCCATGGTCACCGGCGAGGTCTCGGTCATCCCGTACCCCTGAACCACGTGCGCGCCGGTGAGCTGGCGGAACTCGTCGATGGTCTGCCTGCGCAGCTGCATGGCACCGGAAATGCAGACCCTGATCGTGTTCATACCGGCGCGGCGGGCCTTCGGTGACGCCGCTATCTGCTGGTAGATGGTCGGCACGCCCGGGAAGATGGTAGGCCGGAACTTGCGGATCGCGTCGAAGACCAGGTCGAGGTCGAACTTCGGGACCAGCACGGTGGTGGCGCCCATCAGCACCGAGGTGGTCAGGCACATGGTGAGCCCGAACACGTGGAAGAACGGGAGCACCGCTATGCCGACCTCACGACCCGGCTGTGCCGCGGGATCCCAGACCGCGGTCTGGCAGGCGTTGGCCACCAGGTTGTGGTGGCTGAGCATCGCGCCCTTGGGTGTTCCGGTGGTGCCGCCCGTGTACTGGAGCACCGCGATGTCCCGGATCGGGTCCAGCGGGACCTGGTAGTGCCAGGCCTGCGATTTCTTCAGCACCTCGCGCAACGACAGGAAGGTCGCGTCTTTGGGCAGCGGAGCGGTCAGCTCCGCCCGTGCCTCGCGGGCGCGTCTGAGCGGCAGGCCTATCGCCCGGCGCTTCAGCGCCGGCAGGTAGTCGGTCAGGGATGTGACGATGACGTGCTCGACCGCGGTGCCCTCGCGGGCCTCGATGAGCTTGGCGTAGCCGCGGTCGAAGGTGACGGCGATCCGCGCGCCGCAGTCGGCCAGCTGGTTCCGTAGCTCCGGCACGGTGTAGAGCGGGTTGTGCATCACGACGATCCCGCCCCTGCGCAGCACCGCGAAGAAGACGATGACCTGCTGCGGGCAGTTCGGCAGCATCACCGCGACCCGGTCGCCCTTGCGCACCCCGAGGTTACCCAGCGCCCAGGCCAGCCGGTCCACGGCCTGGCCGAGCTCACGGTAGGAGACCTTGCGCCCGAGAAACACGAGCGCGGCCCGGCGCGGAAAGCGGGCGACCGAATTGTCGAGGAGCGCGGTGAGTGGAACGTTGGGCACCTGGACTTCGGCGGGCACGCCGGGCGCGTACCACTGAAGCCATGGCCTGTCGTCGTACCGCGTTTCCACCGGCCCGTCCACCTCATCGTCGCCAGATGGTCCGGAGTACCCCAGTTTGGGAGTACCCAAGTCTGTCACGCGTTAACAGAAACTTCCAAGCGCTCCATCTACCCGGCAGTCGGCCGTAACGGAATCGTCCGCGACCGGAGCGCCGTTAGTCCTGTGTGAAGGATCATGTGGGTACCGGCCCCGGTGCGATCACCAACGACGGGTGCGCGGTCGATTTCTACGCCCTGCTGCCGGCGTTCGGCGAGCCGGAGATCGTGCACGCGGCCGTGCCGGCGGCGGCTTCCATCCTGGAGCTTGGTTGCGGCACCGGCCGCATCCTGCGGCCGCTCGCCGCGCTGGGACATCCGGTCCTTGGCGTCGACGATTCGGCGGACATGCTCGCCCGGGTGCCGGACCTGCCGGTAATGGCGTCCGCCATCGAGACGCTGCGCCTGGACCGGACCTTCGATGTGGTCCTGCTGGCCAGCACGATGATCAACTCCGACCCGGCGACGCGGCGGGCGTTCCTGGCCACCGTGCGGCATCACCTCGACGGCGACGGCGTCGCGGTGTTCCAGCAGAGTCCGCCGGAGTGGTTCAAGGCGTCCGCTGAGGCGGGACTGGTCACGCGCCATGCCTGCGCCTCGAAGTCGAGTACCAGGCCGCCGACAACGTCTGGACCCATGCCTGGACGGCATATCAGATCGCCGGCGCGGAACTCGCCAGCGACCTGGCCGAGGCCGGCCTCCGGTTCGGCGACTGGCTGACCGGCGACCACGCCTGGTTCACCGCCTACCCCGCGTGACACTCACTACCGCCAAACCCCAGTAACCAGGGAACGCATAGGCAACGCGTTCTGGGTATGCATAAACCATGGGACTGGTGTTCGCGTGGACCGGAACCTTCATGTCCCTCGCCGCCGTCGGCTGGGCCGTGCTGGGAGGCGTCCGGTTGTACCAGAAATTCGCGGGAACCCGCTCGTCGGAGCCGGTACCGGAAGAGCCGATCGAACTGCTTGGCGCAAACTTGTGCCGGCTGCATAGCAAGCTCGAGGCAGAGGAAAACGAGATGTTCCTGACGCCGTTCAAGGCGGCGCGCTTGCGCGCGCTGCGCGGAGCCTACGTGGATGTCTTGTCCACCGCCTGCGAACGGCTGGGGGTTCCCCCGCCCGTGACTCCCAGCCACACCGCCGTGCCGCTGGCCGAGATTTACCGGGCCGAGGCAGCCTTGCGGGAACGCGGTCTCGATGTCAGGCGGCAGATACCGGTCTGAGGCCCGGGACTGGACCGCTGGTCAGCCTGAGTGGTCGATCATGGTGGGCGGGACGGTGCGGCTCAGGATCTCCCGGTGGGTGGGGGCGGCTTCGTCGTACCGTTGCTGGCCGGCCGCGGTCAGCTGGACAAAGATGCCGCGGCGATCCATGTCGCAGGTGTAACGCTCCACCAGGCCGTGCCGCGCGAGCCGGTCCACCAGCCGGGACAGTGCGCTCTGGCTGAGATGGACGGCCTCGGCCAGGTCCTGGGCGCGGAACTTGTGCTCGTCGGCTTCCGCGAGCCGGGCCAGCACCTCGAAGTCGCTCACCCCCAGCCCATGACGCTCGCCGAGTTCACGCTCCAGGGCCGCGCACGTGACGGCGTGACAAGCGGCGATCTCACGCCATGCGCTCACCACTGAATCCTGAGGCACGCTCACGGGCGAAGCATAGTAGGTCGTTCGTATAAATGCAAATGCATTAATTTTGCTTGCATCTAGTGCTTGCACATACATATAGTTCACTCATGACTTCGGAACCAGAGACCAGAACCTGGACTCCGCAACTATGGGGGATCCTCTTCGTACTGGGCGGCGCACTGTGCCTCGACGCGCTCGACGTGTCCATGGTCGGCGTCGCGCTGCCCTCCATCCGCTCCGCGCTGGGACTGAGCACGGCCTCGCTCCAGTGGATCGTCAGCGGTTACGTGCTCGGCTACGGGGGCCTGCTGCTGCTCGGCGGGCGGGCCGCGGACCTGCTCGGCCGCAGGAAGATGTTCCTGATCGCGCTGGCGGTCTTCGCGATCGTCTCGCTGGCCGGCGGCCTGGTCAGCAGCCCGGCGCTGCTCATCGGAGCGCGGTTCATCAAGGGAATCGCGGCCGCGTTCACCGCTCCGGCCAGCATGTCGCTGCTGACCACCACGTTCCCCGAAGGGCCGATGCGCAACCGCGCGTTCAGCGTCTACACGGTATTCGGCGCGAGCGGTTTCTCGCTCGGGCTCGTGCTGTCCGGGCTGCTCACCGAGGTGAGCTGGCGGTGGACCCTGCTGGTCCCGGCCCCGGCCGCGCTGGTCGTCCTGATCGGCGCCATCCTGCTCATACCTCGCGGAGAGAACGTGTCCCGGGCCGGACGGCGGTTCGACCTGCCGGGCGCGGCCACGGTCACCGCCGCCATGCTGCTGCTGGTCTACACCGTCGTCGAGGCGCAGCAGGCAGGCTGGGGTTCGGCCCGCACCATAGGTTCGTTCGCCGGCGTGGCGGTGCTGCTGGCCGTGTTCGGGCTGATCGAATCGCGCAGCAAGGACCCGCTGGTGCCATTCGCGATCTTCCGGTCGGGGGCGCTGCGGCGGGCCAACGTGGGAGCCATCACGCTGTTCGGCACCTACGTGTCGTTCCAGTTCCTCATCACTCAGTACCTCCAGACGCTGGCTCACTGGTCGGCGCTGTCCACCGCGCTGGCGTTCCTGCCGGCCGGCGTCGTCGTCGCCGTGCTGTCGCTGCGGATGGGCGGGCTGATCGGCCGGTTCGGGCCGATCCGGCTGGCCGCTGTCGCCTTCGTCTGCCTGGTCGTCGCGTACGCCGTGTTCCTGCGGGCCGGCGTGCGGCCGGACTACCCGTCGGTGATGCTGCCGGCCGTGCTGCTGATCGGCCTGGCGTTCGGGCTCGGGTTCTCCTCGCTCAGCGTCGCGGCCACCGCCGGGGTGCCAGACGCTGAGCAGGGCCTGGCGGCGAGCCTGTTCCAGACCTCGTTCCAGGTCGGCGGCGCGGTCGTGCTGGCCGTCGTGACGGCGGTCGTGGACGCGCGCGGCGCCAGCAAGATCATCTCCCCCGCGGCGACGCTGAGCGCGTACCGCCCGGCGCTCGTGCTGATCACCGTGATCGCGGGCATCGGGATGCTGGTCGCGCTGAGCGGACTGCGGCGGCGGGCCAGGATGCCGGACGCGGTGCTGGACGTGGAGCCCGAGGCCGTCCTGGAGGCCGAGGCGGAGGCCGTACTGTCGGACAAGAACGCGGCCGTGTGAGTTCCGGCTCCGCGGATTCATAGCCGGGACGCTTGCGCCCGGGGTACCGGAGGGCGACTGCCGGTGCCCCGGGCGCGGTCTTGCTGCCTGAATCCGCTGGAGCCTGATCCGGACGTGCGGGTCAGGCGGGGCGGTGCGCGGTGATGATGATCATCACCGCGGAACCGCGTTGTCCGGCCGACGCCAGGTTCATCCGCGACCAGCTCAGGTGCCAGCGCGGGAAGCGGCGGACAGGCCCCCGACGGCTCTCCGCGGCATGTCGCATGGCCTCCTGGCGCTGCTGGTGGACGAGGTTCATCGTGATGTAGGGGTGCATGGCTGACGGCTCCTTCGGTTCAGGTCAGGTCGTTCATTATGGCGAGGGGGTCTGACATTCTCGGGGGTCCGGGGGTCGCCCCCCGGGCTGGCACTGCCGGGGGTCCGGGGGTCGCCCCCCGGGCTGGCACTGCCGGGGGTCCGGGGGTCGCCCCCCGGGCTGGCACTGCCGGGGGTCCTCGGCTATTCGTCTTCGTCGGCGGCCATGTCGGCCAGATGGGCCAGCGGGTACGCGAAGTACAAGATCTCGACCGGGAGCGAGTCCGCGGGACGCTTGGCCGGGTCGTCCTGCCGCTCCACAAACCGGCGCAGCAACTGCCGCACGTCGTCGAGGAGCTGAGTCGTCTCGGCCGGAGTGAGAAACTGGACGGTACGGGAGGCCCGCGCGGCGTCTCCCCATCCCTCGGGCCGTTCTTCGCTGCCCATCATCTGGCGCGCTCGCTGCACGACCCGGTCGAACCATATCTGCTGGGTCGTACGTGCGGCCAGGGCCGCGCTCCGGCTCTCCTGCCTGGAGTCCAGGTTGATTTCCGCGTTCACCCACTTCCACGGCCGCTCCCGGCCTTTCCCGCCGCCGGCCTCGGCGATGAAGCCGTACTTGCCCAGCGTCCGCAGGTGGAAGGCACAGTTCGCCGGGGACTCCCCCAGCAGTTCGCTGGCCTGCGTCGCGGTCAGCGTCCCGGTCACCTCGATGAGCTCGAGCAGGGCCATCCGCACCGGATGGGCGAAAGCGCGCATCGCCTTGGGATCGGTGAGGTCAATCCGGACGCGGGGCTCGGAACCGCCCTCAGACTCAGCGGGAAACTCTTCGGAACTCATGTTTCGAAACACTACTCTCGAAATAGTCATTTCCACAAGACTTCTCGGAAGATTTCTTCCGACGGTACCCGGACCTCGCGTCACGCCACGCGCCGCGCCAACCGGTGCGCCCGCCGACCGGCGTGCCTAGGCGGGCACCATAGCCGTACCGAAGCAGTCCGCGACAAGGCCATACCACGACAAGGCCGCAGGGGGCCCAGTCCGCGACAAGGACCGCGAAGGCCGTAACACAGCAGTCCGCGACAGAGGGCGCACCACGACAGCGCCGTATGGGCACAGTCCGCGACAAAGGCCGTAACACGACAGTTCCCGGCAGGGGCGGGCGGACAAAGCCGCGGGACGAGTAAGCGGCACCAACCCCACAGCACAGGCCCCGCAGGGACCAATTCAGCCCGGCGCCGACTCGTCCTGCCACTACCTGAATCCGGCGGATGGCTCGAGACTAAAGGCCGCGCGGAAATGGTGCCCCGTGGCGTCTGCCTGCTCCGATCCCGCTGGCTTATAGGACTACAGTCATATCGCTACAACCGTCTTGGTGTAGCACCCACGCCGCAAAACGGAGCATTTCGCTGACGAAATTGCCGCTACGCTACACCAAGACACATGTTGTGTTAACTAACGGTGCCAGAGTGACCGCAGGGTAAACGTTCAGCCCTTTGAGTGCGGACTGATATGGCTGCGGTGGCGGTGGTCCTGTCCGGCTGCCGGGGTTGGGCGGTCGGGTGGGATGCGGTAAACCGAGACATGGGAACGTGACCCGGCGGTGAATTCGGCGCCGAGCCAGTCCGCGTGCCTGGTTTCCAGCTCGAAGCCGGCCAGTTGGGCCATGAGGTCGAGCTCAGCGGGCCAGATGTAGCGGTGCGGGCTGCGGAACAGCCGGGCGTTCTTGCTCTCATCGAACCAGAAGTGGTGAGAGACGACGTGCTGGCGCAGCACGTCGTAGGTGTCCAGGCCGATGTAGCCGGGACCGGACTGCCAGACCACGGCCTGCTGGCCTGGCGGGAGTTTGCGCAGCTCGGGCACCCACAGCTCGATTACGAACCGGCCTCCCGGTGTGAGGTGGCGGGCGGCATTGCGGAAGCAGGCGACCTGCCCGGCCTGGGTGAGCAGGCAGGAAATCGTGTTGTACACGAGGTAGACGAGCGTGTACTGGCCGGGGGCGCGGGCGGTTGCCATGTCTCCGGCGATCACCGGGATCGCCGCGGCGTCTGCCTTCGCGCGCAGCCGGCCGATCATCGGCTGGGACAGTTCGATGCCGGTGACGGGGACCCCGCGCTCGGCGAGCGGGATGGCCACCCGGCCGGTCCCGATGGCGAACTCAAGCGCCCGCCCGCCATCGGCGAGCCCGGCGAGGCGGTCCACTGTCGGCCCCAGCACTTCAGGCGCGAACATGCCAGTGCCGGGCGTGTCATATCCCTCGGCGGCATCGGCGTCCCAGATCTCCTCTTGTCGCATGCCGCCGACGATTCCCGCAAGAGGCGGGCAATGTCTAATGAGTTTGCGTTCCCGGAACTCGCAGCCGAAGGCCGCCCGGCATGGGCCCGGGCACCAGGTAACGTTCACGGACCAGCTTCAATGAGGCAAACGCGCGATCCGGCCGCGGCGGACCAGGCTGAAAGAGACGGCACAGTTCGCTAGCCAGCTGTTGCCCGGCGCTGAAGATCACCACGCAGGCGGCGTTCACGATGCCGACGTGGGGGTGCGGGAAAGCCCCGTAGCCAGGGCGGCTGCGGGGCTTTGGTGGTGTGGGTGCTCGTGGTTGTGGGTGAGGTGCCGGGTTAGGTGTCGGTGACTTCGGTGATGGCGGATCGGGTGGCTTGCTCGTCGACGATGGATTTGCCGG